>VOFH01001509.1_pt1 | contig 235629 bp, 191 predicted proteins | sample 5384091 | NCBI WGS metagenome assembly VOFH01 (sample SAMN12384727, study PRJNA508395) | human gut metagenome | isolation source: healthy gut G | host: Homo sapiens | reverse complement strand
TGCCCCCGGTAGCGGACGCGGGCGAAGGGCACGCCGCTCTCGAACAGGTCGTCGCAGCGCACCGTGAGCGAGGCGCGTTTCCGGTCGAAATTCCATCTGAACCCCGCATCGACGCTCCACGCCGGGTCGATGTCGTAGGTTCCCTGGATGGCCGGGGACTGGCAGAACGCCGCGAGGTCGAGCGTCAGGTCGGGTTTGCGGCTGATGCGCACGGTGTTGTCCAGCCGGACGACGCCGATCCACTTCGAACGGTCGAACGAAAGATCGTGGAAGGCGTCGCAGCGCTGCGTCATGCGCAGTCCCGTGAGGGTCAGCCGCGAGTCGAGCCACCGCCCGATGCGGAACGGGACGATCGCATTGGCGCCCCACTGCCGGTTCGTGTCCCAGTTGAGCGTCTGGTAGACGAGCGCCAGCCGGTCCGAAGCCTGCCAGGCCGTCTGCTGGAAGTGGTCCCGCGTCTCGTTCCAGAAGAGCATGAAGATGTATTTCTGTTCGAGGACATACACGACCTGCCCTTCGTAGCTGCGCATCGGGCGCAGCCCCGGCGTGCCGTGAATCTCCGAATAGCCGTCGATGTAGGAGACCGCTCCCTGCATCTCCCAATAGGAGGGGTAGCTCTTGTCCGAGGCGAGCGAGAGTTGCAGCACATGCTCCGCCGAGGGCATCCAGACGAATGTCGCCTGCGGGTAAACCGACCAGTTCTCGTAGTCGCCCAGCCGGTAGTACTCCCCCGCTGCCGAGAGCGAGAAGCTGCCCCGCGCGAACTGCCGGCCGATGCCGGCATAGAGGTTTCCGGTCCATTCGTCGAGCCGCGAATCGGTCTCCGGGGCATCGAAGTCGCCCAGCAGCACCGTGTAACGCTGCCAGTCACGGTCCGAAGTCCAGCCCAGCAGTGCGCCGTAGGTCACCTCCCAACCCTTGCCCGCTTCGTGCCGTTGGTCGAGGCTGAAGCTGAGGCGGTCGATCCGCTGTCCCGACGCGACGTCGAAATCCCGCTTCGTGCCGTCGGCGTATTCGTTGCGCATGGCGGCCCGGTCGTCCGTCCGGTAGTGCGTATAGTCGAGCGCGAGGTCCGTTCCCGACGCGGTCGTGTAGCGCAGAGCGAGGTTGTGCATCGCTGCGTCGCCGTCGGGGCGGTTCGACGAGCGGACGAAGTTGCCCTCCGCCCGCGAATCGCCCGCATTGCGTGGCGTGAACGATGCCGTGTAGGCCGTGCTGACACGCCCCTTGTTCTCCGGGGCGTACTCCGCCGAGGCGCGCAGCCGGTGTGCGGTCGTTTCGCTGACGAGGTCCTGATGCTGCTCGATGTCGTACGTTCCGTCGGCGAGCGTATGCCTCGAAAGCAGGTCGATGAGCCGTTTCGACCGGGTCTGTCCCGCCGAATAGGTGATGTCGGCCGACCATTCGCGCGCCGCGAAGACGAGGTTGCCGCCCGCCTCCCAGTTGCCGTAGTAGCGGTTCGAGTAGTCGCCGTGCACCTCGCCCGTGAGAGTCCCTGCGGCGGCGCGGCGCATGACGAGGTTGATCGCCGCGCCTCGTACGTGGTACTGCGGCGGTGCGCTGTACATGATCTCCGCCTTTTCGATGCGCTCCACGGGTGTCGAGCGCAGCAGGGCCTCGAGCTGCGCGGCGTCCATCGTCGTCGGACGGCCGTTCAGGATCACCGTGACGCTCCCCGTGCCCGCGAGCGTCAGCGTCCCCTGCCGTTCGGAGACGCCCGGCAGTTGCGTGAGCGCCTCGTAGGCGTTGTTCACCGCCTTGCCCCGGACCACGGCCTGCAGGTCGTAGGCCAGCCGGCCCTGCTCGATCCGCACCACGGGCCGCTCGCCTTCGACGACGACGGCGCCGATTCCGGTGCTCCGTTCGTGCAGGGTGACGGTCCCCGCCTCGCCGCTCGCTCCGGAGAGAGCGGCGAGTTCGTAGGAAATGTGCTGGAACAGCAGACGGTAGGGCTTCACGGCCGGGACGATCTCGAAACGGCCCTCCGCGTCGGACGCTGCGGCCGCGACGTAGGCCGAGTCGGCGTCGAGCATCACGACCGCCACCCCCGGCACGGGCCGCCCTTCGGTATCCTCGACGCGGCCGCGCACGCAGGGACGCCGTTCCTCCGTGCGGGCGGTCGCCGCGACGGAATCCGGCAGGGTCCGTGCTCCGGCGTCTGCGGCGGTCGGCGCCGCGCATAGTGAAAATAGTGAAAGAAGTAGGACTAATACGTGTTTCATGACTTCGCTTTTTCGGGTTTCTCCGAGTGCGAAGTTAAGTGCGAAACCGTCTTGCCGGTACGTTTCCGATCTTGCTTCCTGCGGATTAAACGGTTGATTTGCAGCGTGCATTTCCGGAAATATCTTGCCGCCCGGGTCGCATGTCTTGCTCCCTTTTTTACGGGAGCGTCCGGACTGCATGTCCTGTGTCTTTTCCCGAAGATCGCCCGGTCCGCATGTCGTGTGTCCCTTCTCCGGCGGCCGTCCGGAACATTACGCGAAGAAGCGGAGAAACTCTCCGCCCGCGGGGGCGTCGGCGATGCGGCGCTTGAGTTTCGACTTGAGGGTATAGACGCCGTTGAGCGTCATGCCGAGCATCACGCTGATCTCCTGGGGCGAGAATCCCGCGATGACGAGCGCCGCGAAGTCGTAGTTGCGCCCGGTCCACCCCGGAAATGCTTCCCGCAGCCGCGTCACGGCGCGGTCGTTGTAGATGTCGGCCATGCGCACCACGTCGGCCAGCATCGCGGGGCTGAGCGTCAGCTCCCGCATCTTGGCCGAAAGGCGCTCCCCTTCGCCGTAGGTGTAGCAGGTCGCGGCGATGTCGCGCACGGCGGCCACACGCCCTTCGAGCAGCTCCTTGACGGCGGCCTCGCGGGCGTCGGTGGCGTCGAGCCGCGAGGTGAGGCTGTCGTGCGATTCGCGGTAGGAGTCCACCAGGGCGAGCTGTTCGGCGAGCTGTTCCTCGCGGCGGCGGAGTTTGCGGCGATACCCCGCCAGGGCCCATGCGGCCGCTCCGGCGATGAGGAGCGCGGCCAGCGCCGCGATCCACGAACGGTAGCGCAACCGCGTTTCGCGGAGCTCCGCGGCGCTCTCCGCGCGGACCCTGCGCTCCAACTCGGCGGCCTGCACTCCCTGCTGGGCCTTTTCGAGCGAATCGCTCTTTTCGAGGTACTGCATCGCATAGCCGTATGCCGCGCGGTCGTCGCCCCGCCGGTGGCTGATCGCTGCGGCGATGGTGTAGAGGCCGACGTTCATCTTTGAGATTCCCTCGGTGCGCTCCAGCGACCGTCCGATGTAGTGCCATGCCGAATCCGCCTGTCCGGCCCGGTGGAAAACCAGCGCCGAGGTGATGTCGTACAGCGTGCGGCCGGAGTCTCCGGATGCGGCGGGGCCGTGCCGCAGCGGCGCATGGCGGATTTCGTTCAGGTCGATGCGCGCACGCTCTTCGAGGAGCCGTTCGGCCGGCCAGTCCTCGGCGAAAATATGAATCAGGAGATTTTGCAGCGTGACGATCTGGGCGAAGTGGCGGAACGGCAGCGAGTCCCGCGCGGCGGCCAGCGGTGCGAGCGTTTCGACCGCTTCGGCGTAGCGCCCGCAGGCGTATTGCGCCGACGAGAGCATGAACCGTGCGTACTGTTCCATTTCCCGGTTGCCGGTCCGCTCCATGGCGGCGAGCGCCTTGGCGAAGTCTTCCGCGCCCGCGGCGTCGTTCCCCTGTTCGAGATGGAGCAGTCCCAGCGTGTGATAGAGCGAGCCGAGCTGCCCGGCCACGGTGCTGTCCCGGGCCGAACGCTCGGCCCGGAGCGTGGCCTGCGTGTAGAGCCGCACCGCCTCTTCGGTCCGTCCGGCATGTTGCAGGGTTTGCGCCTCGAGTGCCATCGCCGCGATCCGGGCGGCCGGGGCGCCGTGCCGTGCGAAGTACTCCGCTGCGGGGCGGATCAGCGAGTCGTCCGCGATCCGACAGTCCAGCCGGTTGTAGGCCTGGGCCGAGAGGAGATACCACGCGGCCCTGTCGGCGCGCCCGAGACGGGCGGTGTCCACCGTCCGCAGGATGCGCAACGCGCTGTCCGGAGCTTCGTTCACGATCCGTCCGGCCTCCGCGAGGCGGCTGTCGCCGTGCCCGGCGCAGCCCGCCGCGAACAGCGCCGGAAGAAGTATGGCGAGAATCGTCGTTTTCATGCCGATGCAAAAATACGCAATATTTTCCGGATAAATTCCTATTTTTGCGCCGTCGATTAGCGAAACAGCGATGGCAGATACGATGCACAAGATCAACAAGGTCGAGGTCCGCAACCTGCAAATGGAGGATTACGGCCAACTGGCGCAGTCCTTCACGCGCGTCTATGCGGACAAGGACGTCTTCTGGACCCGCGAACAGATACGCAAGCTGGTCACGATCTTTCCCGAGGGGCAGATCGTGACGGTCGTGGACGGCCGGATCGTGGGATGCGCCCTTTCGATCATCGTCGATTACGACACGGTCAAGGGCGACCACACCTACGCCAAGGTGACGGGCGGCGAGACCTTCGACACCCACACCCCGAACGGCAACATCCTCTACGGTATCGAGGTCTTCATCCACCCCGACTACCGCGGACTGCGGCTCGCGCGCCGCATGTACGACTACCGCAAGGAGCTGTGCGAGAAGCTCAACCTCAAGGCGATCATGTTCGGCGGCCGCATCCCCAACTACTATAAGTACGCCGACCGGATGCGCCCGAAGGAGTATATCGGAAAGGTGCGCTCGCGCGAGATTTACGATCCGGTGCTGACCTTCCAGCTCTCGAACGATTTCCATGTGCGCCGCGTCATGCCCAACTACCTGCCCAACGACGAGGAGTCGTGCCACTGCGCGACGCTCCTCCAGTGGGACAACATCTATTACCAGCCGCCCACGCAGGAGTTCGTCGATAAGAAGACCACCGTGCGCGTGGGACTGGTGCAGTGGCAGATGCGCACCTACAAGACGCTCGACGACGTGTTCGAGCAGGTCGAGTTCTTCGTGGACGCCGTGTCGGATTACAAGAGCGATTTCGTGCTCTTCCCCGAGTATTTCAACGCGCCGCTCATGGCCCGGTTCAACGATCTGGGCGAGGCGCAGTCGATCCGCGGACTGGCTCAGTACACCGAGGAGATCCGCGACCGCTTCATCGAGCTGGCCATCAGCTACAATATCAATATCATCACGGGCAGCATGCCCTACATCAAGTCCGACGGCGGGCTTTACAACGTGGGGTTCCTCTGCCGCCGCGACGGCTCGTACGACATGTACGAGAAGGTCCACGTCACGCCCGACGAGGTGAAGAGCTGGGGCCTGAGCGGCGGACGGATGGTCCAGACCTTCGACACGGACTGCGCGCGTATCGGCGTGCTGATCTGCTACGACGTGGAGTTCCCCGAGCTGTCGCGCATCATGGCCGACCAGGGGATGCAGATCCTCTTCGTGCCCTTCCTCACGGATACGCAGAACGGCTATTCGCGCGTGAGGGTGTGCGCGCAGGCGCGGGCCATCGAGAACGAGTGCTTCGTGGCCATCGCCGGCAGCGTCGGCAATCTGCCCCGCGTGCACAACATGGACATCCAGTATGCGCAGTCGGGTGTCTTCACGCCCTGCGACTTCGCTTTCCCGACCGACGGCAAGCGCGCCGAGGCCACGCCCAATACGGAGATGATCCTCGTCTCGGACGTCGATCTGGACCTGCTCAACGAGCTGCACACCTACGGCAGCGTGCGCAATCTGCGCGACCGCCGGCATGACCTCTACGAGCTGAAACTGAAGCGCTGACGCCGTACGTCATGAAAAAACCCTTTCGGAACATCCGAAAGGGTTTTTTACACACACAAACATTAACAATACAAACAATGCAATGGCGAAATACTGTTTCTCATTGTTTCCGTTGCAAAGATCGGACGAAATTCCGGACCGTGCAATCGCTAAAATTAGGTATTTCGCACGCCCGGTATGGCGGCCGACTTCCCTTTTTTCGTTCCTTCGGCCGCATTTTGTTTTGAATTTCAAAATAATGCACTATATTTGCACGCGAATTCCATAGAGCCGGGCGACCGTCCGGGTTAGAAAATCACGAACGACAATTGACATAATATGCAGGATTTGGATGCGCTGAAAGGAAAGAGCCTTGCCGAATTGCGTGAAATTGCGAAGGTGCTGGGCATCGGAAACGTCATGCTGAAAAAGCGCGAACTGATGGAAAAGATCGCGGAAGCGACCGCCGAAACGGAGGCTTCCGCCGCGAACGATACGAATGTCCCGGCACCGGAAACGGCCGGGAACGCCGCCGGGGATGCGGCTCCGGCAGCCGAGGTGCGCAAACCGCGCGGCCGCCGGCCGCGGCTGGCCAAGAGCGAGGGCACGGTGCAGGGCCCCCGCCCCGCAGCGGTTGAACAGCCCGAGCTGCCGATGGAGCAGCCCGCTCCCGCTGCCGGTCCGGCAGCGGGAGCGGCCGTCGCTCCGGCTTCCGAAACGTCCGCTCCCGCAGCGGCGGGGACGGCGCAGGAGCCGCAGGCCGAACCGGAGCCTAAACGTCGCGGCCGCAAGCCCAAGGTACAGTCTCAGGCGGAGCAGTCTGCCTCGGAGCGGGTTCCGGCCGCAACGGAGCCCGTGCACCGGGAATCCCCGGCTGCGGCCGCCGTCCAGCCGCTCGACAACGAGGTGATCACGAAGGACGACTTCGCCGGCGAGATCGAGGGCGAAGGCGTGCTGGAGATCATGCCCGACGGCTACGGATTCCTCCGTTCGGCCGACTACAACTACCTCAATTCGCCGGACGACATCTACGTCTCGCCGTCGCAGATCAAGCTCTTCGGCCTGAAGGCCGGCGACACGGTGAACGGCGCGATCCGTCCCCCGAAGGAGGGCGAGAAGTATTTCCCGCTGGTGCGCGTGAACGAGATCAACGGCCTGAAGCCCGACTACATCCGCGACCGCGTGCAGTTCGAGTACATGACGCCGCTGTTTCCCAGCGAGAAGTTCTGTCTGACGGGCAACGGCCACAACAACCTCTCGACGCGCATCGTGGACCTCTTCTCGCCCATCGGCAAGGGCCAGCGCGCGCTGATCGTCGCCCAGCCCAAGACGGGAAAGACGATGCTCCTGCAGTCGATCGCCAACGCCATCGCGGACAACCACCCGGAGGTTTACATGATCGTGCTGCTCATCGACGAGCGTCCCGAGGAGGTTACGGAGATGGCCCGCAACGTGAAGGCCGAGGTCGTGGCCTCGACCTTCGACGAGCAGGCCTCGCGCCATGTGAAGGTGGCCGAGATGGTGCTCGAGAAGGCCAAGCGCATGGTCGAGTGCGGGCACGACGTGGTGATCTTCCTCGACTCGATCACCCGTCTGGCGCGTGCCTACAACTCCGTGCAGCCCGCCTCGGGCAAGGTCCTTTCGGGCGGTGTGGACGCCAATGCGCTGCACAAGCCCAAGCGCTTCTTCGGAGCTGCGCGCAACACGGAGGAGAAGGGGTCGCTGACGATCATCGCCACGGCGCTCATCGACACCGGTTCGAAGATGGACGAGGTGATCTTCGAGGAGTTCAAGGGCACGGGCAATATGGAATTGCAACTCGACCGCAAGCTGGCCAACAAGCGCGTCTATCCTGCCGTGGATGTCATCGCTTCGGGCACGCGCCGCGAGGACCTGCTGCTGCCGCGCGAGGTGATGAACCGCACCTGGGTGCTGCGCAAATACCTCTCGGACATGACGCCCGTGGAGGCCATGGAGTTCCTCCAGAAGCAGATGAGCCTGACGAATTCCAACGAGGAGTTCCTCGCCACGATGAACCACTGATTCCGTTCGACCCCGATAAATCCTGATAGCGATGAAAAAACTGTTTTTCCTCGGACTCTGTCTTCTCGCAGCCCGCAGCGGCTTTGCGTGGGGACAGAAGGGCCATGACGTGACGGCCTACATTGCCGAGTGTCACCTGACGCCCGCTGCGGCGAAGAAGATCGACAAGGTGCTGGGCGGTTATTCGCCCGTCTATTTCGCCAACTGGCTCGACAACGCCAGCCACACTCCCGAATATGCCTACACGAAGACGTGGCACTACCTGAACGTGGACGAGGGCCGGACACTCGACGACATGCCCGCGAATCCGCAGGGCGACATCCTGAAGGCCGTGACGGAGATAGTCGCGAAACTCAGGGCGGGCGGACTTTCGCCCGAAGAGGAGGCCTTCAACCTCAAAATGCTGATTCACCTCCTGGGCGACATGCACTGCCCGATGCACCTGGGCCGCGCCACCGACTTGGGCGGCAATCTGCGTCCGGTGCGCTTCTTCGATAAGGAGACGAACCTCCATTCGGTGTGGGACACCTCGCTCGTCGAGTCGGCCCACAAATGGAGCTACACCGAGTGGCAGCGTCAGATCGACCGCCTGACGAAGCAGGAGGCCGAGGCCGTTGCGGCCGGCACGCCCGCCGACTGGGTGGCCGAGACGCTGGAAATCTGCCGCAAGGTCTATGACGAGACGCCGGAGGGGAGCCGTATTTCCTACGACTACATCGCCGCGGCCGCCCCGGTCATCGAACGTCAGCTTCTCCGCGCGGGCCATCGGCTGGCGCGCCTGTTGAACGAGATCTACCGCTGATTCCGTTCCGGACCGCCGGAATCCTTCCGAACGAAACGCCCTGCCGGAGTACGACGGCAGGGCGTTTTTTACATTACAGCCGACCGTATGATCCTCGGACCCGTTCCCTGCGGCCGCCGTTACGGGACGGATGGGCCGCTTTTCGGCCTGAGTCCGGGAATAGTTCCGGCGAAATGCCGCTTTTTGCCGGAAAGTTCTTAATTTTGTTCCGAAGAAACGACGCCGTGCCCGAGACGCTCTACATAAAGAATATGGTGTGCGACCGCTGCATCGCAGCCGTGCGCGACGCGCTCCGCCGCTGTGGCGTCGAGCCCGTGTCGGTCGCGCTGGGCGAAGCGCTTCTTCCGCAGCCGTGCGGCGGAACCGTCCGCACCGCGATCCGCCGGGAGCTGGAAGCCCTCGGGTTCGAACTGCTGGAGGACCGCCGGCTGCAACTCGTGGAGCGAATCCGGACCGCCGTCGTCCGTCTGGTGCACCACAACGACGGTATGCCGCCCCGCGAGCGGCTTTCGGATTACCTCACCCGGCAGCTCGGGCACGATTACAGCGCATTGAGCAAACTCTTTTCGGAGGTGAGCGGCACGACGATCGAGAAGTACTTCATCGCCCAGAAGATCGAGCGTGCCAAGGAGCTGCTGCGTTACGACGAGCTGTCGCTTTCCCAGATCGCCGACTCCCTGGGCTATTCGAGCGCGGCCTATCTGAGCGCGCAGTTCAAGAGCGTCACGGGTATGACTCCGAGCCGTTTCCGGCAGCAGAAGGCCGCCGTCCGCCGTCCGCTCGACCGGGTGTGACCGAAGGTGTCCCGGACCTTTTGCGGATGCCCTCCCCCGCTTCTTTCCGTACCGTAGGGTCCTGCTGATGCGGCGGTTTCCGCTCACCCCCCCCCATATGGCCCGTTTCCCGACAACCGTTCCCCGCCGCTTCCCGGAACGTTTCGTTCTCGGCCTCCCCTGCGGCTCTTTTGCCGCGGTTGCCGTCCGGGGCGTACAGGTCGGTCCACTCCGTTCTCCGGATTTTTCGCGGTCCGTTCGGCCCGTTTTGCCCGAATCTTGTAAAAGAAATCCCGAATTTCGTAACGCGCCCGCCCGGCGGCCGGGTTATCTTTGTTCCGACGAAAAACACCGAATCATGGCAGCGAACGAATCCGTGACAAAACGCATTTTTCCCGTGCTCGGCATGAGCTGCGCTTCGTGCGCCGCCCGTGTGGGACGGACGCTCGGCGAGCAGCCGGGAGTCCGGAGCGCTGCGGTGAACTACGCCGCAGCGACCGTCGCCGTGGAGTACGACGCGGCTGCGACCGCTCCCGAACGGCTGCGGCAGGCGGTCCGCGACGCGGGGGTACGATCTGGTGGTCGATCTGACGGATGCCGCCGGAAAGGCCGAGAGCGAGCACGACGCCCGGTATCGGGCGCTGAAACGCCGCGTCGCGGCCGCACTGGCGCTGGCCGTGCCATTGCTCGTCGTCGGGATGCTCTTCATGCACCGTACATGGTCGCCGTGGGTGACGTGGCTGTTCGCCACGCCCCTCGTCTTCTGGCTCGGCAGCGGTTTTTTCACCGGGGCATGGCGCCAGTTGCGCCACCGTTCCGCGAACATGGATACATTGGTGGCTCTGAGCACCGGCATCGCCTACCTGTTCAGCCTCTTCAACCTCTTTTTCCCTCCTTCTGGACGGCGCGCGGTATCGCGCCGCATGTCTATTTCGAGGCATCGGGCGTCGTCGTGGCCTTCGTGCTGCTGGGCCGTCTGCTCGAAGAGCGCGCGAAAGGCGGCACGATGGAGGCCATCCGCAAGCTGGCCGGCCTGCGACCCGTCACCGTGCTGCGTATCGGCGCCGACGGCACCCAATGCGAGGTCCCGGTCGGCGACGTGCGTCCGGGCGATCTGCTTGCGGTGCGTCCGGGCGGCCGGATCGCCGTGGACGGGGTCGTTGCGGAGGGTGCGTCCTATGTGGACGAGAGCATGCTGAGCGGCGAACCCGTTCCGGTGGCCAAGGGCCCATCGGACCGCGTTTTCGCCGGCACGGTCAATCAGCGCGGCACGTTCCGTTACCGGGCCGTCGAGGTCGGCGAAGGTACGATGCTCGCGCAGATCATTCGCCTCGTGCAGGATGCGCAGGGCAGCAAGGCTCCGGTGCAGAGGCTCGTGGACCGCATCGCCGCCGTCTTCGTGCCGGTCATCATCCTGCTGGCCGTCGCGTCGTTTCTCCTCTGGCTCGTGTTCGACCCCGCCGAGGGGTTCGTCCGCGGCCTGCTGGCGCTGGTCACCGTGCTGGTCGTCGCCTGTCCCTGCGCGCTGGGACTGGCCACGCCGACGGCCATCATGGTCGGCATCGGCAAAGGCGCCGGACTGGGTATCCTCGTCAGGGACGCCGAGACGCTGGAGACCGCTTGCCGTGTCGATACGGTCGTGCTGGACAAGACCGGCACGCTGACCGAGGGGCGGCCCGCGGTCACGGATCTGGCGTGGACCGCCGGAGGCGAGGCGGCTGCCGGGCGTTTTCTGGCGCTCGAACGTGCTTCGGAGCATCCGTTGGCCGCGGCCGTCGTGCAGTCTCTCACGTTGCAGGGCGTTTCGGCCGCCGGGACACCCGACGGATTCGAGAACATCCCCGGCCGGGGTGTCGCCGGACGTTTTGGCGAGACGCTCTGCCTCGCCGGCAGCCGGCGGCTGCTCGCCGAGCGCGGCGTGGCGGTGGACGAAGCGCTGGAACGGCAGGCCGATCGTTGGGCCGCCCGGGCGCGGAGCCTTGTCTGGTTCGCCGAAGCGGGGCGGGCGCTGGCCGTCGCGGCCGTCGCCGACCGGCTGCGCGAAGGTTCCAGGGAGGCCGTCGCGGCGTTGCAGGCCCGGGGCATCGGAGTCTGGATGCTGACGGGCGATCAGGAGGCGTCGGCCGCCGCCGTGGCCCGCGAGGCGGGAATCGAACGTTACCGTGCCGGGGTGCTGCCGGGCGGCAAGGCCGCCTTCGTGGAGGAGTTGCAGCGGGCGGGGCACGTCGTGGCGATGGCGGGCGACGGCATCAACGACAGCGCGGCGCTGGCCCGTGCCGATCTGGGGATAGCGATGGGCAGCGGCAGCGACATCGCCATCGAGGCGGCGCGCATGACCGTCCTTTCGCCCGATCTGCGGAAGATTCCCGAGGCGATCCGTCTCTCGCGGCTGACCGTGCGGACCGTTCGGGAGAATCTCTTCTGGGCCTTCATCTACAACCTGATCGGCGTACCGGTGGCCGCCGGGCTCTTCTATCCGCTCTGGGGATTCCAACTGGACCCGATGATCGCCGGAGCGGCCATGGCGATGAGCAGTGTGAGCGTCGTCGCCAACAGCCTGCGGCTCAAACGCCGCAAGATCGGACAACCCCAAAAACGACATACTATGGAAAAACGATTTCGAGTGGAGGGCATGATGTGCGACCATTGCCGCGCGCATGTCGAGAAGGCATTGAATTCCGTGGCGGGCGTTTCGGCTTCGGTGACGCTCTCGCCGCCCGTCGCCGCCGTCGTCTTCGCCGGCGATACCGTCCCCGTGGAGACGTTGCAGCGGGCCGTGGACGAGCTGGCCGGCGATTACCGCCTGACAGAGCTCTGATCCGGCGTCTCTTATGCGGAGAACACTCCCGGGAGAAACCGGGGAGGACCGGACTTCGACAGTCCGGTCCTCCCCTCTTTCCGGCGTTTCGCTCCCGCAGTCCTGCCGTGTCGCGGCCGCGCGGCTGCGGATCCCTCCTTTCGGGGGACGTGACTACGTTCCGGGGCATGTCCCCGTACGGCGGGCCTCCTTCTCCTCCACCGCTTTCTGCACGGTGGGATATCTCGCCTTGAATTTGGCGAAGGTGTCCCGCGAAAGACCGAAATGGCGGCAGATGTCGCCGATGGAGCGGTCTTCGTTCAGCATTTCGATCACGGCGGTCCGGTTTTCGATGAGCACCTGCAATTTGGTGTAGCTTCCCTTTTTCCGTCCCAGGACCATGCCTTCGGCCCGACGCAGCGCCAGCGCCTCGCGGGTGCGCATGGAGATCAGGTTGCGCTCGATTTCGGCCACGAGCCCGAACGCGAAGCAGAGCACCTTGCTGTTGATCGTGTCGTCGAAGGAGTACTTCTCCTTGGTGGTGTACAGGTTGATTCCGCGCTTGAGGCATTTGCCCATGATTCCCATGATGTCGGTGAGCGTCCGGCTCAGGCGGGATATTTCCGTCACGATCAGCGTGTCTCCCCTCTTCATGCGCTTCAGCAACCGTCCGAGTTTGCGGTCCTTCTCTTTCGCCTTGCCGCTGACTACCTCGGTCACCCAGTTGGTTATCACCAACTCCCTGCTTTCGGCGAAACGTCTGATTTCGTCCTGTTGATTGGCCAGATTCTGTTTGCCCGTACTGACCCTTAAATAAGCCACTATCATATTATTCTTTGTTTTCCGGAAACGACATTGTCTCCGGCGGCCGGCAAGAAAGCGGATAATCGGCAGGTATGAAAACATTTCGGGCAAATTCGATGCCATTCTGCTGGTCGGAAGGTCCTTGCTGCCGCTTCGTCGGCGATACGGCGGAACGACAGGGTCCGCTCGGCTATGTCATCCCAAGGCGTTGTCCGCCGTGAGAGGCCGATCACCTTGACGGAGGCGATGCGGCGTCCCGAACGGTATCGGCCCCGACGGTTGCCGTGTGAAAAACGGACTTTCGGGAGAGCGACCCGACGGACGGGAAAGCCCCGGGTGTCGGATCGTAAATTTCGAATGTCGGATTAAATAGGTATCTTTAAGTCGTAAAACGAGTACAGAACATGTCTGACAACCCCAAATGGATCTTGCCCGGAAATTTCTCGAGCAAACCGGAATCAATGTCTTTCTCACGGGAAAAGCCGGTACGGGAAAGACCACTTTCCTGCGCGATCTCAGACAGAGCTCGCCCAAAAGAATGATTGTCGTAGCGCCGACAGGCGTCGCAGCGATCAATGCCGGAGGAGTTACCATTCACTCTTTCTTCCAGCTTCCGTTCGGACCTCACCTGCCTGGCGTGCTCCGGACCGGAGGAGAGAAGCGAATGAATTTCAGCAAGGAAAAAATAGCCGTCATCAGAAGCCTCGACCTGCTGGTCATCGACGAAATAAGCATGGTGCGTGCCGACCTGCTGGATGCGATGAACGACGTCTTGCGGCGATACAGGGACCGGGACAAAACCGTTCGGCGGCGTACAGTTGCTGATGATCGGGGATCTCCAGCAACTCGCTCCTGTCGTAAAACAACCGGAATGGGAACTGCTCGGCAAATATTACGAGTCGCCCTACTTTTTCGACAGTGCGGCGCTGCGGGAAGCCAAATACATCACTCTGGAATTGAAACATGTCTATCGGCAGAGTGATACCGGATTCATAGATATTCTCAACCGGGTACGGGAAAACACCACTCCGGACATACTGGAGAGGCTGAATTCAAGATATGTTCCCGGATTCGTCCCCGACGACAAAGACGGGTATATCACGCTGACATCGCATAACGATACGGCCCGTGCGATCAACGAGCGGAGGATGGCCGGTCTCGACACTCCGCCGCATACGTTTTCTTGCGACATAGAGGGCGATTTTCCGGAGTATCTTTTTCCCACAGACCGAGAACTTACGCTCAAGGCGGGAGCCCAGGTGATGTTCGTCAAAAACGATCCCACAGGACTTCAGCGCTATTTTAACGGCAAGATCGGCCCGGATAACACGCATCGGCGAGTCGAAAATCGAAGTTGCACTCGACGATCTTGCCGAGCCCGTCGAAGTCGAACCCGGGGAATGGACGAACGTGAAGTATATCGTTGACCCGCAGACCCGGGAAATCAGCGAAACCGTGGAAGGGATATTCCGTCAATACCCTCTTAAAGCGGCTTGGGCGATAACCATCCACAAAAGCCAGGGGCTGACGTTCGATCGGGTCATTATCGACGCTGCGCATTCGTTCTCCCACGGCCAGGTGTACGTGGCATTGAGCCGTTGCCGGAGTTTCGAAGGGCTCGTACTCCGTACGCCCCTGCAGAAAAACGCGATCATCAACGATTCGGCGGTTGCGGATTTCAACAGGAACATGGAGACCGACCGGCCCGACGAAACCCTCTTCGCCGCACAGCGCCGGATATACTACCGCTCTCTTCTGACCGACATGTTCGATTTCACATCCTTGAAAATCAAAATATTCACGGTACGAAAAGCATTCAACGAACACCTTGCGAAAATTTACCCGAAATCGACCGGAATGTGGAATGCCGCTTCGGAACGGTTCATCTCGGAAATCGTCGCCATAAGCGAAAAATTCCAATATCAACTGGATGCGCTCCTGACCGCATCGTCCGATCCGGAGACCGACAGGCAGTTGACGGACCGTATCGTGAAAGCCCAGTCGTATTTTCTTGCGAAGTGCGAGGAGATCGTCATGCCTCTGATGAATCAGAGCGACATCGTCATTGACAATAAAGATATTAAAAAGAAAGTATCCGAGGCCGTCGGAAAATTGCAGGAGGCATTCGCCATAAAGACGGCCGTACTCGGCATGGACAATTCTTCGGGCTTTACGATCCGCAATTACCTCGACACGAGGGCCAAGGCAGCCGTAAAGGACTTTGCGGCCAGACGGTCGAATAACAAAAAAGCGGCAGCGGAGCCTGTTTCGGAAGACATCGAGAATCCAGAACTTTTCGAACGGCTCAGAACATGGCGCAAGCGATGTGCGACCCGCGATGGCGTGCCGGCCTATGTGATCATGCAGCAGATCGCTCTCGTGACGGTATGCCGGGTACTTCCACGAAGCGAAAAGGAATTGTCCGACATAAAAGGGATCGGAAAGGTTTTCATGGCCAAATACGCTCCGCAGGTGCTCTCGATTGTCCGAGACTGGCTGGACGGAAAGACCGAAGGCGAGACGGATTGATTCGGGCTTTTCATCCGACGGTTTGTTTTATCCGGCGTTCCGCGAAGGGTATGGGGCCGGTGCGCCATCTTTCCGACTCCAGTTTTCCGATTTATCCGTTTTCCCGACCAAATATCCGCCGGGCGTCGATCGGAGAAATCGCGGAATGTACCAGCCGGTCGGCATTGGTCATAACATATCGGAACGGAATCGGACGGTGTAGGAACCGGGGTGTATGAACCTGCTTCCGAATGCATTTTCCGCAGGCTCCGAAAACGGGAAATCCTTGCATGTTTTTGATACATAATACTTTACTCTTTGTTATCGCTTTTTTCCTCGGCTTTCAGAGCAGAAAACGGGATTCGAATTCTCGACCGACCGCCGGGGACGGCTGCTCGCCGAAAACTCTACGCTCGACGATGTACACCCGTCGAAATACGCTATGCCTACGATGGGCTGGGCCGGGTCGTCGGCAGGACAACAGGAGACGGCAAGTTCGTCACATCGCTGTCATACAACCTGCTGGGCTGGCAAACCGGACAGGTGAGCCGATTCGGAGAGCAGCCGCTCTTCTCGGCCCGATTGAGTTACTACCAACCGGAAATGAGCGCCACAACGCCCTCCTATACGGGAAATGTCTCCGAATGGACTTGGCAACACGCCGGCCAGGACGAAAACACCTACGCATTCGCCTATGACAGCTTCGCCCGTCTGACGGATACCAGGCATTACGAAGCCGGAGCCCTCACGGACCGTTTCGCGGAAAAGGGACTGACATACGATGCGAACGGAAACCTCCGGACCTTGATGCGGACCGGGAACGGACTGACATTGAACGATCTCGAATATTCCTACACGGGAAACCGCATCGCCTCGATAGCCGATGCAGGAGCGGTGTACGACTACGGCTACGATGCGAACGGAAACATGACGCACGATGGGGCCAACGATCTCGACATTACATATAATTGTCTGAATATGACACAAAAAGTCGAGAAAAAAGGGACTTTATCCGCAAATTATTCGTACCTTGCAGACAGCACGAAACTCTCGGCGACGGAGCCAGGCGGCGACGGACTCTATTATTCGGGTTCTTTGGTATACGGGAAACGTGACGGAAAACTATCGCTCGAAAGCGCGGGGTTCAACGGAGGCCGGTTCGTCGTGACATCGAACGGTATCCAAACGCATCTTTTCGTGACGGATCATCTGGGAAGCGTGCGCGCCGTCGTGGATCCCGCTTCGGGAGAAGCGACGGAAACCAACGACTACTATCCGTTCGGCCTGCGATGGGAAGATGCCGAAGCCCTTATTTCCGACAATCGCTACCGATACAACGGAAAGGAGGAACAGGTATTCGTCGGCATACCGTACGTCGATTTCGGATTCCGGATGATGGACCCTGAATTCAGAATCGGATGGAACACGGCCGACCCGAAAAGCGAGAAGTATTCAGGGAAGTTCGCCCTACATATATTGCGGAAACGATCCGATAGGGAAATATTGATCCGGATGGATCCGTGTACGACAAATATTATAATTCGTTGGGATACCTGATGTATGATACCGGAAAAGGCGATAAAACCTACGTAATCAGAGCTGCTGGGTATGAACATGACTTTCGGGTAAACTCAATTTCGGAACAAGCGGCAATCGACACGGAAAATGCGATCCGACAAGGGAATCTGTCCGGACCGCACATGCAGAATATCATGGAAATAGAGTCCGTCCCCACGCTCAAGAAAATGAGAAACACCAAAAAGACGATGGCACCGGAGGCGATTCGGACAATAACAACAGGGAATACGGAGGATCGTGAATCATGAAGGACAGATTGCAAATGTTTCTCAAGGCGAAGTCAGAGAGTCCGGAAAGCACGCGTCGGTGTCGATCAATCCGAAAGGAGCAAGAAGTGTCTATCACAGCCACCCGAGCGGATCGAAAAACCTCGGCCCATTAAAAGGGTCCAGCCGGTTCCCGAGCCGGCAAGATCATAAATCAATAGGAACTACAACCGGATATTTATTTCAAATGAGAACAAAAGAAATAATCGTATTCGACAACAAGAAAATAGAAGCAATCGTATCTTTCAGTATCTTAGAAGACTTGTACAAATAATATGAAACGGTTTATATTTTGGAGCACGGTACTCCTCGCTTTGTCCGGCACAATGATGGGAATGGCACAGGAAAACAACGTATTTCCATTCACAACTGATGTGATAGCCGTATACAAAAAAGATAATATGTATTATGTCGTAAAAGAATGCGAGACTTTGAATATTCTTTCTAAGTATTTCAAAGAAAACAAAAAATGGGCGAAAAAAATCCTTAAAAAAGTAACTCGAAATAAAAACGGATTGGTAGATATATTCGAACTAATCAATGTGATAGATCAGCCAGCATACATAACTTATTATTATGGAACCGAAGTATTATCAGCCTACGATGAATCATGTACAGACTATGACCCAACGGTAAAAAAACACTTTTTAAGCATCGAATTGCCTAAAAAATTGTTTACATACGAGAATGTATGGAAACTGTACGAATATATTATGTCCCGTATTAACATTTCTGAGAATTTACCTTATTCAATACGGCTCGAAGATGCCGAAATCCGGGAAGTCCTGAATGCGCCCCTGGAATAACTTCCAAGCCAAGCGATAACAGACAGCCTGTTATCGCTTGGCTTTTATACCATGACACCGGATCGGAACACCGCCGGCCCCGACTTCATACAAGAAATTGTCCGGACGGTCCGCATAAAGGAATGAAGGGGGCTGAACGATCATTCATGGATTTCGATCAACGAACGGATAAATATATCGAGATACACCGTTATATTGTCCATTGTAATAATATTCTGAGGCGACATCCTCCCAATATTTATTATTCAATCGAATCATCTTTATAATATAATGTGTAAGTGCGCTATCTCGAAAAACGCAGTCGTTGTATTGCAGGTGGGAATATCCGTCCAAGAATAACGTATCAAGCTTTTGGTCAGAATGTAACATTACAGCTATGGAAGTATCAACTTCTTGATAATCAAATGAAATAGAATCCCGGGTTGCATGTTCTATCTGATCATAAATAAACTTCAAACTATCGAAATTCGTTATTGTAAGCTTATTTAATTTCAAACTATCTTTTAGGAAAACTCGACCTGGAGTATCAACGACTTTCAGAATGCCCCAAGGAGTTTGATTCGGGTTATAATATATAGTAGCTTTTTTTAGCGGATTATTGGATTCCGTACAAGCACTACATATTATTACTGTCAAAAATAAAAGTCGTCTCATATTGCTCTATCAATAACCTACATAACACAAACCGTGGCCGTCGTCACTGGACATCAAATACTTCTGACCGTTGGAAAGATAGGAAAAATTTGCCAGCAATCTGCCGTCTCGCGCAACTTTTTCTATCAGATTCTGTCGATTATATGTCATATCGAGTCCGTTTGTCCCGTCATGGACCAGATTCCTGTTCGTATCATAGGCATACGGATAAGCCGTCCCGGAATCGGAAAGCGACACGAGACGGTTCCCCGCATAGGTGTATGCGAAATCGGTCGTCACCGCATCACCCTGCGACCGTTGCAGGGTCAGTATATTGCCGTTCCGGTCGTAGGTCAGCGACCGTTCCACGAACCGGTCGGTACGTTCCCCGGCCTGATATTGCCTCGTATCCGTCAGACGGGAGAGGCCGTCATAGGCGAAAGCATAGGTGTTTTCCTCTACCGGCATGCCGCCACGTCCATTCGGCGATATTGCCCGTGTGATTGCATGAATGAATTGCTGAAAGGCACTGAGAGCTGTCAGGTAGTTCCGCCGAATATCCGGGGAATCATTGTGTTGGCTTGTTCTCTCCGAAATTTGTAAAAGTCCAAACGGAAGTTGCCTTCGCCCTGCAATTTCAGCTTGGGATAACGGACAAGCTCGTCAATAGTCATGCCGTTGATTTCATAGCCTGACTCTCGGGTGATTCTTCGGCATTCATGACAGAGATCTTCACGAAGATCGACATGCTCATCATCCGTGATCTGAAGATCCGGGGAGAGATTTTCTTCCTCGACGTAAAGGGGAGTGCTTATTTTCGGGGCTAGAAATTATGCGTAATCCGTAATTTCGCATTGTACGTCCCATCCTTCCGTAAATGATTCCTGAAGGCACAACCTTGAAAGCTGCCATTGGTTAATTCTTTTTGGCTCAAAAACAATCATTTTTCTGCCTTTTTGTGAAGATATACCAACCCGAGAAGATCGGAATGCACCAAAAAGCATATAGCGATCTGTGAGAATCGCTATATGTTAAGATCGATAGGAATTCGAGCGGAAAACGGGATTCGAACCCGCGACCCTCAGCTTGGGAAGCTGATGCTCTACCGACTGAGCTATTTCCGCAATTCGGAGTACAAAGTTACTCCGCTTTTTTGATTTTGCAAATCCCGGGAGACGAAAAAACGTGCGCTACCCCATGATTTTTTCCAGCGACGCGAGGTTCCGGGGATTCTTCAGCGTTTTGCCTTCGGGTGTGTAGAGATAGGCTATCCGGTCGCCGAAGTGTTTCTCGACTTTGCCGCGGACCACTTTCATCGTACTGTTCACCAGCCCGTTCTGCTCCGTGAAGGCTTCGTCCACGATCGCCAGTCCCGCCGGCAGCCACCGCTCGGGGAACTCCCCGGCGTAGATGCCTCCCGCGCGGTAGCGGTCGATTTCCGCCCCGAGAATTTCCGCTGCGGCAGCGGCCCGGTCTCCCGGCGCCACGCCGCGGTTGTCCAGCTCGCGCCGCAGCGCTTCGCGGTTCGGCACCACGACGGCTCCCGTAAACGGGCTCTGGTTGTTGTATATCAGAATCTGGTCGATGTAGGGCGATTTGTCCACGATCGCCTCCTCCATTCCCTCGGGGCTGTATTTCTCGCCGTCCGACGAGATCAGCAGGCTCTTGAAACGTCCCAGCACGTAGAGGAAGTCGTCCCCCCGAGACATAGCCCATGTCGCCCGTGTGCAGCCAACCGTCGCGCACCGTGTCGGCCGTGGCTTCGGGATTCTTCCAGTACCCGGCCATGACGTTTTCGCCGCGGACGACGATTTCGCCCCGCTGTCCGCGGGGCAGTTCGCGTCCCTGTTCGTCCACGATCTTCAGGTCGAGCGGAATCAGTATCTTGCCCGACGATCCGAACCGATGCCAGTGGTGTTTGGGCGAGTTGGTCGAAATCACGGGCGTCGCCTCCGACAGGCCGTATCCCTGGAACATGGGGATGCCGATGGCGTAGAAGAAGCGTTGCAGTTCCGTGTCGAGCAGCGCGCCGCCGCCTACGAAAAATTCGAGGCAGCCGCCGAACGCCGCGCGGACCTTGCGGAACAGCAGGGCGTCGAACAGCCCCACTGCGGGAGCCAGTGCGATCCGCCAGCCGCGCCCCCGGCTGTATCCGTCCTGATTGTAGATATAGGCCGTGCGGAGCGCCAGCCGGAACAGCCGTTCGGTGAAGGGGCCTTTCGCGCGGATCGAACTCTCGATGTTCTTCCGGAAGTTCTTGGCCAGCGCCGGGACCGACAGCAAAAAGTGCGGCTGCACCTCGCGGATGTTCTGCGGGATGTTCTTGAGCGTCTCCATCGGTGTCGCGCCGATCTGCACCGTGGCCACCGAAGCGCCGCAGGCGATCATGATATAGAACCCTACCACGTGGGCGAAGCAGTGGTCCAGCGGCAGGATGATGAGCGTGCGGTAGTGCGGCGGAATGTCGATGCGCGAGAGCGACTGTTCGACGTTGGCCGTATAGTTGCGGTGCGTCAGCACGACGCCTTTCGGGTCGGCCGTCGTGCCCGACGTGTAGGTGATCGTGGCGTAGTCGTCGTTGCGGATCGCCTGTCCGCGCCGCATGAATTCCTCGCGGTTCTTCGCCAGGTAGTCGCGGCCCAGCCGCTTGAGCGTCCCGAAGGCCGTTTCGCCCGCCTCGAGCGGGAGGTGTCCGAAGACGACGATGTGCTCGACTCCGGGCAGTTCCTGCCGGATGCGCCGGATTTTGGGCAGTTGGTATTTCGAAACGAACAGCGCCCGGACCTCGGCGTGCCGCAGGCGGAAGAGCAGGTCGTTCGACTCCTCGAGCTTCACCGAGAGCGGCACGCTGACCGCTCCGGCGTAGAAGAGCCCCAGCTCGGAGATGATCCAGGCATTGCTGCCTTCGGCCAGAATGGCCACCTTGTCCTGCGGGCGGATGCCGAGCGAGGCCAGTCCCGCCCCGACCTCGATCGCCTGCTCGCGGGTTTCGGCGTAGGTCGTCGGTTCGAATTTGCGGTGACGCTTCTCGAGCAGGAAGGTCTTGGCTCCGTACTTCGCGACGGAGTCTTCGAACAGGTCGATGATGGTCTTCTTCATGTCTTATTCTGTAGTAGTATGTTGGGGCCGGTCCGGAGAGCGGGCGCGTCCGTCAGTCCATCTTCAGTACGGCGAGGAAGGCTGACTGCGGCACTTCGACGTTGCCGATCTGGCGCATGCGCTTCTTGCCCTTCTTCTGCTTTTCGAGCAGCTTGCGCTTGCGCGATATGTCGCCTCCGTAACACTTGGCCGTCACGTCCTTGCGCACGGCCTTCACCGTCTCGCGGGCGATGATCTTGGCCCCCACGGCGGCCTGTATGGCGATGTCGAACTGCTGGCGCGGGATCAGCTCCTTGAGCTTCTCGCACATTTTGCGGCCGAAATCGTAGGCGTGGTCCGTGTAGGTGAGCGACGAGAGGGCGTCCACCGGCTCGCCGTTGAGCAGGATGTCCAGTTTGACGAGTTTCGAGAGCTGGAACCCCGTGCGGTGGTAGTCGAACGAGGCGTAGCCTTTCGAGATGCTCTTGAGCTTGTCGTAGAAGTCGAAGACGATCTCCGAGAGAGGCATGTCGAAATTCACTTCCACGCGGTCCTGCGTGATGAATGTCTGGTTCTTCATCACCCCGCGCTTGTCGATGCAGAGCTTGATGACGTTGCCCAGAAACTCCGACTTGGTGATGATCTGCGCCAGGATGTAGGGCTCCTCGATCTTGGCGATCTTCGTCACCTCGGGCAGTCCCGAGGGGTTGTGGACCTCCACCGTATCGCCCTGCGTGGTGGTCACGCGGTACGAGACGTTCGGCACGGTGGTGATCACGTCCATGTCGAATTCGCGGTACAGCCGCTCCTGGATGATCTCCATGTGCAGCAGCCCGAGGAATCCGCAGCGGAATCCGAATCCGAGGGCCAGCGAGCTTTCGGGTTCGAACGTCAGCGAGGCGTCGTTGAGCTGCAGCTTCTCGAGCGAGGCGCGCAGGTCCTCGTACTGGTCTGCTTCCACGGGGTAGATGCCGGCGAAGACCATCGGCTTCACGTCCTCGAAGCCGGCGATGGCCTCCCGCGAGGGGTTGGCCACCGAGGTGATCGTGTCGCCCACCTTCACGTCCGACGAAGTCTTGATGCCCGAGCAGATATACCCCACGTCTCCGGCCCTGATCTCCTGCCGGGGCTGCATCTTGAGTTTCAGCACGCCGATTTCGTCGGCGTCGTATTCGCTGCCCGTGTTGAAGAACTTCACGTGGTCGCCCTTGCGCAGCGTGCCGTTGAAGACGCGGTAATAGGCGATGATGCCGCGGAAGGGGTTGAACACCGAGTCGAAGATGAGCGCCTGCAACGGGGCGTTTTCGTCGCCTTTCGGGGCGGGGATGCGCGTGACGATGGCTTCGAGCACCTCCTCGACACCCTGTCCCGTCTTGCCCGAGGCCAGGAGAATGTCCTCGTCCTTGCAGCCGATCAGGTCGATCACCTGATCCTTCACCTCGTCGATCATCGCCGAATCCATGTCGATCTTGTTCAGCACGGGGACGATCTCCAGATCGTGCCCGACGGCCAGGTAGAGGTTCGAAATGGTCTGGGCCTGAATGCCCTGCGTGGCGTCCACCACCAGCAGCGCCCCTTCGCACGAGGCGATGGCGCGCGAGACCTCGTACGAGAAATCGACGTGTCCCGGGGTGTCGATCAGGTTGAGCGTGTACGTCTGCCCGTCGCGGGCCGTGTACTCCATCTGGATCGCGTGGCTCTTGATCGTGATGCCCTTTTCGCGTTCGAGGTCCATGTCGTCCAGCACCTGCGACTGCATTTCCCGCTGATTCAGTGTGTTGGTCTTTTCCAGCAGCCGGTCCGCGAGGGTCGATTTGCCGTGGTCGATATGGGCTATGATGCAAAAGTTCCGAATGTTTTTCATGGATTCCGCGTAAAAAATACGGGCAAATATACGAAATATATTTGAATTTCCGGCCTTCGTGCGGCGTCCTCCCGCCTTCCGGTCCGGGAACGGAAGGCGTCTGGCGAGGGGACGTCGGTTCCGGCGGGGATATTCCCTCTCCGCCGCGATTCCTGGTTCCGGAATTTGCCTTTTCCGGCTGAAAAATCTATCTTTGCGGCTTTACAAGGTTAAGGTTAAGTCAGTCAATTATGTTAAGCAGGCACATCGCATCCAAGCTCCGGGGCTTCGAGACCCCGTTCTATCTCTACGACACGGCGCTGCTGCGCCAGACCCTCGAAAGCGTCGTTTACGAATCGAACAAATACGGCTACAAGGTCCACTACGCCATCAAGGCCAATTACGACGATCACCTGCTGGCGATCATCCGCGAGTACGGGCTGGGCATCGACTGCGCTTCGGGCAACGAGTTGCGCAAGGCCGTCGAGGCGGGTTTCGATCCCCGGGGAATCGTTTACGCCGGCGTGGGCAAGCGTGACAAGGAGCTGCGCTACGCCATCTCGCAGGGTATTCTGGCGATCAACTGCGAGTCGATCGAGGAGCTGGAGGTCGTGGATGCGCTCTCGGCGGAGGCGAACGCCGTGACCGACGTCGCGCTGCGTATCAACCCGGACATCGACCCCCGCACGAACCACTGCATCGACACGGGACAGGCCGACAGCAAGTTCGGCATTTCGTACGAGGAGGTGCTCGAGCACGCCGCGCGGATCAAGTCCCTGACCCATGTGAACGTCGTCGGCGTCCATCTCCACATCGGTTCGCAGATCCGCGAATTGCATGTCTTCGAGAACATGTGCCGCAAGGTCAATGTGATTGTCCGCAACCTCGAGGGACTGGGTTTCTCGTTCCGCTTCGTGGACGTGGGCGGCGGCCTGGGCGTCAACTACGACGTACCGGAGAACGAGCCGATCCCCAACTTCGCTTCGCTGTTCTCCATCGTCCACAATCATCTCGACATCGGCGGCAAGGAGGTGCACTTCGAGTTCGGCCGTTCGATCGTGGCCGAATGCGGCGAGCTCATCACGCGCGTGCTGTTCAACAAAACCACCGCTACGGGGCGCAAACTGGCCATCGTGGACGCCTCGATGACCGAGCTGATCCGTCCGGCGCTCTACGGTTCGTACCACAACATCGAGAATATCACCTCCGAAGAGGAGACCTCGGACAAATACACCGTCGTCGGCACGGCCTGCGAATCGACGGACGTCTTCGACGAGAACGTGAGCCTGCGCAGAACGCGCCGCGGCGACCTGCTCTCGATCAAGTCGGCCGGAGCCTACGGCATGTCGATGGCTTCGCGCTACAACCTCCACGACCTGCCCGGCGCCGTTTACAGCGACGAGCTGTAGGCCATGTGGCTTTCGCTCGCCTTTCTGTCGGCCGCTCTGCTGGGGCTTTACGACGTCGCCAAGAAGAAGTCGCTCTCCGGCAACGCCGTGCTGCCGGTGCTGCTGCTCAACACGCTCTTCTCGTCGCTGCTGTTTCTGCCGGCGATTCTCTCCGCGGAGCTCGGTCTCGGATGGTTCGATTCGACGCCGCTGGCTGCCTCGCGGGGTACGGCCGAAGCTCATGCGCTGGTCGCGGTGAAGTCCGTCATTGTCCTCACTTCGTGGATTTTCGGATACTTCGGTATGAAGCATCTGCCCCTTACGATCGTGGGGCCGGTCAATGCCACGCGCCCGGTGCTGGTGCTCGTCGGTGCGCTGGCCGTCTTCGGCGAGCGGCTCAACGGGTTCCAGTGGATCGGCGTGGCGCTGGCGCTGACGTCGCTCGTGCTCCTGAGCCGCTCGGGCCGCCGTGAAGGGGTCGATTTCCGGCACAACGTCTGGATTCTCTGCCTCGCGGCGGCGGCCGTGACGGGAGCTGCCAGCGGCCTGTACGACAAATACATCATGACGCGGCTCGATCCGGCCTTCGTGCAGAGCTGGTACAATCTCTATCAGTTGGGCATGATGGCCGTCGTCACGGCGCTGCTCTGGCTGCCGCGCCGCGCGGCTTCGCCTTTCCGCTGGAGCTGGGCCATTCCGCTGATTTCGGTCTTTCTCTCGGCTGCCGATTTCGCCTATTTCTGCGCCCTGCGCGAGCCGGACGCGATGATCTCGGTCGTCTCGATGGTCCGCCGCGGGTCGGTCGTCGTGTCGTTTCTCTGCGGAGCGCTGCTCTTCGGCGAGAGGAACCTGCGCGCGAAGGCCGTCGATCTGGGCTTCGTCCTTCTTGGCATGCTCTTCCTCTGGCTGGGGTCGCGGTAGCGAAAAAAGCCCCGCCGCGGCGCGTATTTTGCCGGAAAATGCCTATCTTTGTTCGATTTTAGCTAATCCACAAATTCAACGATATGAACATTTCGTACAATTGGCTCAAACGCTATCTTCCGACTGAGCTTCCGGCCGGGGAGATCGCCCGGATCCTGACCGACATCGGGCTGGAGGTCGAGGGCTTCGAGAAGATCGAGACCGTCCGCGGCGGCCTGCAGGGGGTCGTCGTGGCCGAGGTGCTGACCTGCACGGACCATCCCGATTCGGACCACCTGCACCTGACGACGGTGGACGTCGGCTCCGGAGAGCCGCTGCAGATCGTCTGCGGGGCGCCGAACTGCCGTGCCGGGCTGAAGGTGCTCTGCGCCACGGTGGGCGCGGTACTCTATCCCGGTGGCGGGGAGGAGGAGTTCAAAATCAAGCGGTCGAAGATCCGCGGCGTCGAGTCGCTCGGCATGCTCTGCGCCGAGGACGAGCTGGGTATCGGCACGGCGCACGACGGCATCATGGAGCTGCCTTCCGACGCTCCGGTGGGCATGGCCGCCCGGGAATACCTGCATATCGAGGACGACTACCTGATTCAGATCGGACTGACGCCCAACCGCGTGGATGCGGCGTCGCATATCGGCGTGGCGCGCGACCTGGCGGCCTACCTCCGCAGCCGCGGCGAGCGGATCGAGGTGCAGTGGCCCGACGTTTCGGCCTTCGCTCCGGACAACCGCGACCTGCTGGTGAAGATCCGTGTCGAGAACACGGAGGCCGCGCCCCGCTATGCGGGCGTGACGGTCACGGGCTGCAAGATCGGCCCTTCGCCCGAGTGGATGCAGAACTGCCTGCGCGCCGCGGGCATCCATCCCAAGAATAACCTGGTGGACATCACCAATTTCGTGCTTTTCGAGCTGGGCCAGCCCCTGCACGCCTTCGACGCCGCGAAGATCGAGGGCCGCGAGGTCGTCGTCCGCACCTGCGCCGACGGCACGCCCTTCGTGACGCTTGACGGCGTGGAACGCAAACTCACGTCGCAGGACCTGATGATTTGTTCGGCCGAGCGCCCCATGTGCATCGCGGGCGTCTTCGGAGGGCTGGATTCGGGCATCGGCGACGGGACGACCGACGTCTTCATCGAGAGCGCCTATTTCAATCCCGTGTGGGTGCGCAAGACGGCCAAGCGCTTCGGGCTGAACACCGACTCCTCGTTCCGCTTCGAGCGCGGCGCGGATCCCAATCTGCAGGTCTATGCCGCCAAGCGCGCCGCGCTGCTGATGAAGGAACTGGCCGGCGGTACGATTTCGAGCGACATCGCGGACATCTACCCCGCCCCGATCGGCGATTTCGTCTTCGACGTCTCGCTGCGGCGGATCAACGCCCTGATCGGCAAGGAGATTCCCGAGGAGACGCTGCGGCGGATCATCGGCGCGCTCGAGGTGAAGATACTCGCCGAGAAGGGCGACGGGGAACTGACCGTGGCCGTGCCGCCCTACCGCGTGGACGTGCGGCGCGAGGCCGACCTGGTGGAGGAGATTCTCCGAATCTACGGCTACAACAACGTCGAGTTGCCCGCGCACGTGCGTTCGACGCTCTCCTACGCTCCCCGTCCCGATAGGAACCGCCTGATGAATCTCGCGGCGGATTTCCTTTCGGCCAACGGCTTCACGGAGATCATGTCCAACTCGCTCACGAAGGGCGCCTACTACGAGGGGCTGACCTCCTGCCCCGCGGAGCGCTGCGTGCGCATCCTCAATCCGTTGAGCGCCGATCTGAACGTCATGCGGCAGACGCTGTTATTCAACATGCTGGAGGCCGTGGCGCTGAACGTCAATCGCAAGAACGGCGACCTGAAACTCTACGAATTCGGCAACTGCTACTTCTACGACGAGGCGAAGCGCTCCGAAGCCGACCGGCTGGCGCCCTACTCCGAGGAGTACCGGCTGGCGATCGCCGTGACGGGGGTCTCCACGCCGCATTCGTGGAACACGAAACCCGGGAAGGCGTCGTTCTTCACCCTGCGCGCCGTGGCCGAGAAACTCCTGCGCCGCTTCGGCATCGACATCTATGCGCTGGAGACGGAGACGCTCGAAAGCGATCTCTTCTCCGAAGGGCTGACGATGGCGCTCAACGGCCGGGAGCTGCTCCGGATCGGCTCGGTGGCCCCGGCTATCCGCCGCCGGACGGACCTCAAGCAGGAGGTTTACTTTCTGGAGATGAATTTCGACGTCCTCGTGCGTTCGACCCGGAAACACCGCATCGTCGCCGCGGAGCTGTCGAAGTTCCCCGAGGTGAAGCGCGATCTGGCGCTGCTGATCGACAAACGGGTGACCTTCTCGGAGCTGCGTGACGCGGCCTTCGCCGCCGAACGCAAACTGCTGCGGAGCGTCTCGCTCTTTGATGTCTATGAGGGCGACAAGCTCCCCGAGGGCAAGAAGTCCTATGCGCTGAGTTTCGTGCTGGAGGACAAGACCCGCACGCTGGACGAGAAGACCATCGAGCGTGTCATGGGGAACCTCGTCCGGCAGTTCGAACAGCGCTGCGGCGCGCAGGTCCGGGCCTGACGCCGCGTGGCGGAAACGAAAAAGGCAGCGGCCGGATCACCCGGCCGCTGCCTTTTCGTTATGTGCGAATCTTCCTCCCGGGTGCGGGGTTACAGCACCGGCTTGATCTCCGGGGGGCATCACCACGACGATCGGCGTGCCGTTGCCGTCCGAGGTGCAGACCAGCCGCACGGCCTTCACGGACCGTTCGGGGCGCAGCAGGATGGCGCCTTCGTCGAGCTCCCCGGCGCGTTCGAACGTCCGGCCGTCGTACGACACCTCGGCATACCCGGTCACGAACTGCATCTTCGTCAGGTGCGAATAACCCGTGCGGAGCAGCATCTCGCGGCAGGAAACCGGTTCGTCGAAGGTATAGAGCACCCAATCCCCCTTGCGTCCGGTGCGGCTCGTGTAGGCGTAGCCTTTGTAGGTGTCCACGTTCGAATAGGGGAACTTCGCACTCTCGCGGATCGAGGAGGTGAGCGTCACTGCGGGCCGGATCGTGCGGTAGCGGGAATCGTGGGCCGCATAGGGGCTGCGTCCCGTCCCCCGCTCCGAGCGGAAACGGTAGCGGTGCGGCTCGGAGGTCTGCACCGGGGCCGTGTAGTCGGACTCCTCGTCCGGACGGTCGTCGCGCACGAAGCGGATGCGCGAGCCGTCGTCGGTCGCCGCCGTCAGCATCCCGTCGGCGTAGCGTACCTGCGGCGGAGTCAGACGGAAGCGGATGCCCATGGCTGTCATGCGGGGGTAGTGTTCCTCGCGCAGCTCCTTATAGTATGCGTCCCACCCCTCGTCGTTGCCGCTCCAGGCGATCCGTGCCAGCGCGCAGACCCGCGGGAAGAGCATGTAGTCGAGGTAGTCGGGCTTCTCCGGCTCGTGCGCCACGTAGAGTTCGCTGAAAAAAGCCCCCTGCAAACCCTCGACGCGGCGCATCTGCGCGGCGGAGAATCCGGCTTCGGCGAAGTCGAACGAATAGACCTTCCGGGCGTCGAAGATCGCCGCCCACTGGTGGCCCGGCTCGTTCGGCGACTGCCGCATGTCGAAATAGAAATACTCGCCCGGCATCACGACGGTCCGGTAGCCTTTGGCTGTGGCATCGAGGCACGCCTTCGTGCTCTCCCAGCCGTTCACGCGGCAGTCGTGCGAAAAGGCGCCCGTGCGCACGGCTTCGTTCCAGACGGCGGGCCGCTTGCCGTGCTCGCGCAGGATACCCGCGAGCCGCTCCAGGAAGAGGTCCTCCAGCCGGTGCGGGTCGTCCGTTCCCATCCGGGCCATGAGCGCCCGGCAGTCCGGGCAGCGCTTCCACTGCGACATGTCCACCTCGTCGCCGCCGATATGGATGTATTCCGACGGGAAGAGCCCGCAGATTTCGCCCAGAATATCCTCGAGCAGCGCGTAGTTCTCCTCGCGCGCCACGCACCAGGCGTTGCGGTAGTCGTATCCGGCGGTGGCCGCCGTGTCGGCGGCGTAGGCGCAGCGGATTTCGGGATGCACCGTCCCGACCGTGCGGCTGTGCCCCGGGAGGTCGATCTCGGGGATCACCTCGATGTTGCGGACGGCGGCATAGCGGACGATGTCGCGCATCTCCTCCTGCGTGTAGTAGCCGCCGTAACGTTCGAACCATTTGCCGTAGATGGCCTTCACGGGCGAATCGCCGCCGCGGAATCCGCCGACCTCGGCCAGTTCGGGGTGGGAACGGATCTCGATGCGCCATCCTTCGTCGTCCGTGAGATGAAGATGCAGTTTGTTGATATTGTGGTATGAAAGCAGGTCTATATAACGCTTTACCGCATCCACATCCATCCACGTCCGGGCCACGTCGAGCATCATTCCGCGGAATGCGAAGCGCGGGGCGTCCTGCGTTTCCGCACAGGCGATCACGGTCCCTTCGGGCAGGCCGCGCTTCCCGTAAATTGCGGGCGGCAGCAGCCGGAAGAGCGCCTGCACGCCGTTGAAGGCCCCGCCGTAGTCGCCGCTGCGGACGACGATGTGGTCGGGGGCGATTTCGAGACGGTATCCTTCGGCCGGGATGTCGCCGGAAGCGTCGAGCACGAGCGCCACGGTGCCGTCGCCCGAGTGGTCCTGCCGCACCGGGCAGCGGAGGTATTCCGCGGCGTAATCCGCTATCGGACGCAAGGCCTCGTCGGCCGTGAGCGTCGTGCGGGGAATCGAACGGGAAGACCCCTTCGCGGAAGGTCGTGCGCCCCGGGCCGGGCTGTGCGGAGACGGAAACGGCGCAAAGCAGCGCCAGCGCCAGAGAGAGTCGTTTCATCGGCAGGTAGAATTTTTGTACGACGCAAAGATATGTTTTTCGGCCGATTTGTTATCTTTGCCTTGCTAAATCGAATCGGATTCATGGAAGACAAACGTTTGGAAACCACGGCACGCCTGCTGGAGGTGATGAACACGCTCCGCCGCGAATGTCCGTGGGACCGGGAACAGACTTTCGACTCGCTGCGCAGCAACACGATCGAGGAGACCTACGAACTGGCCGATGCCATCACGGCGCACAATATGGAGGGAATCAAGGAGGAGCTGGGCGACCTGCTGCTGCATGTGGTTTTCTATTCGAAGCTGGGCGAGGAACAGGGCGCGTTCGATTTCGGTGATGTGGCCAATGCCTTGTGCGACAAGCTGATCTACCGCCATCCGCACGTTTACGGCGACATCCACGCCAATACGCCCGACGAGGTGAAGGAGAACTGGGAGGCGCTCAAGCTGCGCAAGAAGAACCGCAAGAGCGGCACGCTCGGCGGCGTTCCCCGCTCGCTTCCGGCGCTGGTGAAGGCGTTCCGCGTGGGCGAGAAGGCCGCCGGGGCAGGGTTCGACTGGCAGCGCAAAGAGGATGTCTGGGCGAAGGTGAAGGAGGAGATCGCCGAGGTCGAGGCGGAGATGTGCGCGGGCCGCAGGGAGGAGCTCGAAGGAGAGTTCGGGGACCTGTTCTTCGCCCTCGTGAATGCCGCACGGCTCTACGGCGTGGATCCCGAATCGGCGCTGGCACGAACGAACGAGAAATTCATCCGCCGCTTCAATTACATGGAGGAACAGGCTGCCGCACAGGGAAGTTCGCTGCATGACCTCTCGCTCGACCAGATGGAGGCTCTGTGGCAGGAAGCCAAAAAAGAAGAATAAAAAACGCGAAGAGTATGCACCTGTCGCGGACGGAATTGAAACGCTCGCTGTCGTATGCCCTGGCGTGCCTGTTGCTGGCAGCCTGCGGCGGCGCAGGGGTGCAGCATTCTGCCGCACCACCGGATCCGGAGCTGCTGCCCGAAGGTGCGGTCGCATTCCGTTACCACCGGGGACACCTCTATTTCGATGCGACGGTCTGCGATTCGATCCCGGCGCGTCTGGTCTTCGATACGGGTGCGACGGGGCTCTATGTCGATTCGCTGTGGCTCGCGCGCTCCGGCGTTGCGCCCGGGCGTGCAGCCCGGGGTATGATCGGCGGTACGGGAGTCTCGGTCGCGTCGACGCGCATACTGCTGGAGAAACTCGCATTCGCCATCGACACATTGCGCCGGGAGAGTGAGATGACGCCTGTCCTTGCCCTGAAGGAGGTGCTGGGACGCCAGTCCGACGGTATTTTCGGGCAGCGTTTTCTGGCGCAGTCGTGCGTGGAGTTCAATCTCCGGCGCGGTTACATGCGGGCCGTGTCGCCCGATACGCTCGCCGCTGCCGGCTTCGCCTGCGTGGCGGTGGAAAAACGCGATGACCGCATTTACCTTCCCGCCTGCGTGCGGTTCGATGCCGGGCATGCGCCCGAGGGGCTGCGTCCGGGTGACGTGGTCGTGGAATGGGACGGCGAGCCGGTCGGCGGGATGCGGATCGACAGTGCCGTGACGGCCCCCGGACGCCACCGCATGGCGGCGCTGCGAGGCGGTGTACGTACGGAATATACATTTGAAACCAAAGAGATATTATAATTATGGCATTGATCAGAGAAGTGCGGGGACATACCCCCGTGATCGGAGAAAATACGTTTCTGGCCGAGACGGCCGTGATCCTGGGCGACGTGACGATCGGGCGCGACTGTTCGATCTGGTACAACGCCGTCCTGCGGGGCGACGTGAACAAGATCGTCATCGGCGACCGCACGAACATTCAGGACGGCGCGGTGCTCCACACCATCTACGACAAGGCGAAGCATCCGTCGCAGACGATCATCGGCAACGACGTCTCGGTGGGCCACAACGCCGTGGTGCACGGCGCGCGCATCGGCGACAACTGTCTGATCGGCATGGGCGCCATCCTGCTCGACAACGCCGTCATTCCGTCGGGCTGCATCATCGCCGCCGGGGCGCTGGTACTCTCCAATGCACAACTGGAACCCAACTCGCTTTACGCGGGCGTTCCGGCCAAGCGGATCCGGGCGGTGACCCCCGAGCAGCGCGAGGAGATCGTGCTCCGCACGGCACGCGACTACATGCACTACGCCTCGTGGTTCCGGGACGGAGCGGCCGAAGGCGAACCGGAGAAGTAACCCCTTCCCATGCGGCTGCAATCCCGATATTCCGACGTCGTGCTGAACCTGCTGGTCGCCGTGGCGATCAGCCTGGTGGTCAATTTCTCGTACCTGCTCCTGCTGCTCGTCGAGCAGAGCAGCGAGGCGCCGCCGCGTTCCGCCGGCGAGCAGATCGCCGAACGGCGCGACGCGGGTACGCTTTTCGTGCATCCCGACGGATACGGGTATCTGATCTACGCCAACGGCGACAGCGTCTATACCCCCTCGCGGCGTATGCGCTGGCTGGGGCTCGAGGCGGGCGACCGGATCGTGGCCGATCTGATGCCGCCCCGCAACGCCGGAGGACATCCCGTGCTGGAGCGGGTGCGGACGCTCAACGATGCGGAATATGATTACAGCGCCCTCTACAACCGCACTTCGCGGTGGACGGAGCTGCTGCTGCAACTGGTCTTCTACCTCATCATGTCGTTCGTGATGCTCTCGATCCTCACCTCGTCGCGCCGGAACTATTCGATGGCACGTTACGTGCGCCGCTGCCTGTGGTGCATCGCCGCGGCCGTTGGGCTATACTGCGTGGCTCCCGTCACGGAATGGCATTCCGGGCGGATCGTGATGAACTTCATGGGCGGCCGCATGTTCGACTACATGCTGCTGCTCAAATGTTCGTTCGCCGTGGTCGTCTCGCTGCTGTACAGCCGCATCTACGTGCTCATCTCGCAGCGGCAGGCCGTCGTCGTGGAGAACGAGCGGCTCAAGAACGAGAATCTCACCACGCGCTACAATCTGCTCGTCGGGCAGATCAACCCCCATTTCTTCTTCAACTCGCTCAACTCGCTGGCGATGCTCGTGCGCGAGCGGCAGGACGACAAGGCGCTCGTTTACATCGACCAGCTCTCCTACACGTTCCGCTACATCATCCAAAACGGCCAGAGCACGCTCATGACGCTCGGCGAGGAACTCAAATTCGCCGAGGCGTACAGTTATCTGTTCAAGATCCGCTATGCCGACAAACTCTTTTTCGACATCGCGGTCGATGCGCGCTACTTCGACTGGCGGCTGCCGGCGCTTTCGCTCCAGCCGCTGATCGGCAACGCCGTCAAACACAACACCATCACGCGCAGCAATCCGCTCCATGTCTCGATCCGCGTGGAGAACGGCATACTGGAGGTCTCGAATCCCCGGCGTCCCAAGCTCGAACCCGAGCCCTCGACCGGTATCGGACTGGAGAACCTGCGCAACCGCTGGCAGCTCATCACGGGGCGTGACATCGCCATTCTCTCGACGGAGGAACGGTTCACCGTGCGGCTGCCGCTGCTCAACCCCGACAAGCCATGATGAAGTCGCTGCTTATCGAAGACGAGACCGCCGCCGCGCGGAACCTCGCCGCCGTGCTGCGGGAGGTGGCCCCCGGCGTGCAGATCGTGGCGACGCTCGAAAGCGTCGCCGAGAGCATCGAGTGGCTGCGTTCCAATCCCCAGCCCGACCTGCTGTTCATGGACATCCACCTGGCGGACGGCGATTCCTTCCGCATCTTCGGCGCCGTGGAGGTCACCGCTCCGGTCATCTTCACCACGGCCTACGACCGCTATGCGCTCGAGGCGTTCAAGGTCAGCAGCATCGACTACCTGCTCAAACCGATCAATGCCGACGACGTGCGGCGTGCGCTGGAGAAGCTGCGGAGGCTCACCTCGGGCGAACGGCTCGACTACGGCTCCCGCGTGCGGAGTCTCGCCGCGCAGCGGCAGGAAGAGGTCTTTCTGGTCCGCGTGCGCGACCGGATCATTCCCCTGCAGCGCGACCGGATCGCCTACTGCTACACTTCGAACGAGAAGGTCACGGCCTGCGATTTCGACGGGGAGACCTACCCGCTCGACAAGACCCTCGAAGCGTTGCAGGCCTTGCTTCCCGAGCGCGATTTCTTCCGCGCCAACCGGCAGTTCATCGTGGCGCGCCGCGCCGTGAAGGAGATCGCCGTGTGGTTCGGCAGCCGTCTGACGCTCCATCTTACGGTCGATACCCCCGAGCGGATCGTCATTTCCAAAGCCCGCGTTCCCGAATTCAAGACATGGCTGCGGGCGGTTCACCCTGCCGAATAGGCGGTTCGGCCCGTCCTTTTGCCGTTACGCCCGGAGTCCGCTCCGGGTTTTCGTGTTTGGCGTTACCTTTGTACCGACGATTCCCCGGAACGGTTTTCGACAACCGGGAATGTTTAACCAAAATTCGGAAAAGATGAAAAAGACGATTTTTGCAGCCTTCGCCGCCCTCTGCATGGCGGCAGGTACGAGCGCCTTCGCGCAGCCGCAGCGTATGGAACGGGGTCCGGAAGCGGGCGAACGCCCCTCCGTCGAGCAGATGGCCCGCGAGATGACGGACCGCATGGCCGAACGCCTGAAGCTCACGGAAAAACAGTCCGAACAGGTCTATGCCGCGACGCTCGAGCAGTTGCAGACGATGGAGGCTCATCGCGAGGCGATGCGCAAGGTGCGGGCGGAGCAGGCCGAGAAGATGAAGTCGATCCTTTCGACCGAGCAGTTCATGGAGTGGTCCAAGATGCAGGGCCCGCATCCCGGAGCCCGCCGCGGTCCGCAGATGATGCGCAAGGCGCCCGAAGGCGCTCCCGCATGCCGGGAGGGCGCATGCTGCGACAGACCCTGTCCCCGTGAGAAGATGAAGGGAAAGAAGTGATACCGGATTTTCGGCGGCTTGTTGCAGCCGGGGCGCCGGTCGGTCGATTGGCGCCCTTTTTTTGCCGTTTCGCCTCTCTGTCGAACCGCCGTTGCGGGAAATGAATTAACTTCGCGCGTGCAAACAAGTGTTATTAAATAAAATGAAAAACGTACTACTGACTACCCTGCTGGCGCTCTTCGCGGCGGCGGCCTCCGCACAGACCGGGGCCGTCACGGGACGGATCGTGGATGCCGACACCGGAGAGAGCGTGGTCGGCGCGGTCCTGACCGTGACACCGGCCAGGAATCCGGAGAAGAAACAGTATCTCACCTCCGCCTACGAGGGATCGGTGTCGATTCCGTCGCTCTCCTACGGGGAGTACGGACTGTCGGTATCGTTCCTCGGCTACAACACCCTCGATACGACCTTCCGCGTCGCGTCGCCGAAGGTGTCGCTCGGCGTGCTGAAGCTCAAGCCGGGCGTGCAGATCGAGACCGTGGTCAAGGAGGTCAAGGCCATGCGCACCTCGCAGAAGGGCGACACGGTGAGCTATAATGCCGGGGCCTTCAAGGTGACCACCGACGCCGACGTCGAGGGCCTGCTGAAGAAGATGCCGGGCATCACCGTCACGGACGGCACGGTGGAGGCCCAGGGCGAGGAGATCAAGAAAATCTTCGTGGACGGCAAGGAGTTCTTCGGCGAGGATGTGACGACGGCCATCAAGTCGCTGCCGGCCGAGGCCGTCGAGCGCGTGGAGGTTTACAACAAGCTCTCCGACGCGGCCGAGTTCTCGGGCATGGACGACGGCGAGGGGTACAAGGCCCTCAATATCGTGACCAAGCCCGGCATGCGTCAGGGACAGTTCGGAAAACTCTACGCCGGATACGGTTATGACGCCGACACGAAGACCGAGTCGCAGCACAAGTACATCGCCGGCGGCAACGTCAATATCTTCTCGGGCGACAGCCGCGTGTCGGTGATAGGGTTGTTCAACAACGTCAATCAGCAGAACTTCTCGTTCGAGGACATTCTCGGCGTCACGGGCGGTTCGGGCGGACGCCGCGGCGGCGTGGGCCAGTACATGATGCGGCCCCAGAGCGGTGTGGCGAAGGTCAATGCGGTCGGACTGAACTATTCCGATACGTGGGGCAAACGCGACCAGCTTTCGTTCCAGGGCAGCTATTTCTTCAACAACACCAATACCACGAACCGTTCAACGACGCAGAAGTGGTACGAGGCCCCGATGGCCGTCGATACCCTCTCGACGACGGGCTACTCCGACACGAAGGGCTTCAACCACCGGTTCAACGCCCGTCTGGAGTGGAAAATATCCGAGAACCAGAACCTGATGGTCCGGCCGAACTTCAGCTACCAGTCCAACGATCCGTGGAGTACGACGCAGGGCTGGCAGTACGGCGAGAGCGGATACAGCCGCACGGACAACTTCAACGACGGCCTCCGCAGCGGATACAGCCTCGGGACATTCGCCGTTTACCGCGCCAAACTGGGCAAGGACGGCCGGACGATCACGCTCAACGGCAGTTTCCGCTATTCGGACAGCGAGAACAACGCCACTTCCTACTCCAACCAACTGGGCAGCCTTCCCGACCGCCCTGTCACCGATCCCGCGACCGGCGTATGGATTCCGGACGATTACGTGCAGTTGCGCTACCTGCGCGATATGGCGCCTTCGCGCAGCCATACCCTGCGCGGCGAGTTCACCTACACGGAACCGGTGGCCAAATACGCGCAGGTGAGCTTCCAGTACCGCGCCACCTACGACCATCAGGAGCGCGACAAACGCTCCTACGAAACGGGCAGCGACTTCTCGATCGCCGGACTGACGCCCGATCCGCAGTTGTCGAACGCCTACGAGAGCAACTTCACCACGCATCGCTTCGGTCCGGGATTCCGCTATTCGAAGGAGCGCAACACGTTCATCGCGAACGTTTACTACCAGCGCTCGTTGCTCGACGGCATGGTGACGCAGAACGGTTCGGAGAAGATCCGCCACAACTACAACGACGTGACCTACTTCATGATGGGCCAGCTCAACATCAATCGTGAGAACTCGCTGCGGCTGTTCGTCTCTTCCTATACGGACAATCCGGAGGTGACCAACCTGCAGAGCGTCTACGACATATCGGATGCACAGAACATTTCGCACGGTAATCCGGGGCTCAAACCCTTCTACTCGCACCGCGTCAATTTCCACTACGTCAATTCGAACGTCGAGAAGGGCCGGACGTTCATGTGGATGTTCTCGTTCCAGAGCACGTCGGATTACATCGCCACGCATACGGTGCAGAATCCTCGATCGAAATAGACGGTCAGCGTTATACGCCCAACTTCTATTCCATGCCGGTCAATCTCGACGGCAGCCGGAGCCTGATGACCCACTTGAGCTACGGCTTCCCGATCGGGTTCCTCAAGTCGAACTTCAACGTCATGGCGGGCATCGTTTACAGCAAGACCCCGAGCATGTTGGGCGGTACGGTGGATGCGGCGACGGGAATGATTTCGGGCGGCGAGCGCAACGACGCGAGCAATATGGGATACGACTTCCGCGCCGTGCTGGGCAGCAACATCTCCGAGAACGTCGATTTCACGCTGGCGTGGAACGGTACGTACAACGAGGCGACCAACTCGCTCGATGCCTCCGATTCGAAAAACCGCTACTTCAGCCATACGGCGCAGGGGGATCTGAAGGTGGTCTTCCCGCTCGGCTTCACGCTTACGGCGAGTGCGGCCTACACGCAGTATATCGGCTTTACGAACGATTATGACAGCCACTACACGCTCTGCAACGTTTACGTCGGCAAGAAAGTCTTCCGCAACCGGCGCGGCGAGATCATGGTCGGCGTGAACGACATGTTCAATCAGAACAAGGCATTCGCCCGCACGACGGGTTCGGGATGGACGCAGAACGCCACGAACAGCGTGATCGGCCGCTATTATATGGTGCAGTTTACCTACAATCTGCGCCGCTTCGGCAAGAAAGGCTCCACGAATATCAAGGATTACGACGGCATGGAACACCTGGAAGGCCGCCGTCGGATGGGGCCCGGCGGCCCGGGAGGTCCTCCTCCGTTCCGTCCGCGGTAACTTTCAGGATCGGCGGAACGCTTCGCATGCGCACCGGCCGGACCTCCTTCCGCAGACAGCCTTTCAGACCGCCGACCGTATGGCGGCTTCGGACCAAAAAGCGAAGACACCGGATCACCCGGTGTCTTTTTTTGTGCGAGCTCCGCAAAAAATGATTATAAATAATATATGTGAATTCGTCTGCGCTTTGAGTGCCTTTTGATTGCCTTAATATCCGGCATGTGTATTATGTAAGGATTTTTTTGTCGAAATATTTGCTCTTCCAAATGGAAAATATATAACTTTAAAGTGGGTTTTACGGATTTCTTTACAGCGACTGTAAAATTCGAGAAAAACTACGACCTTTTAACCTGAAAATTTCATGTATTAAAGAGAAACTGATTTTTGCGGGAGCCGTCGTATTGATGGCTACCGCGGCTGTGACCGGATTCGCAATATCCGATCGATCGAATACCTTTGATCTGTTAAATGCCAATGTCGAAGCGTTGGCCAACGGAGAAACTGCTACAACTTGGAATTGTATTGGAAATACTGGTGATTGTTATGCAAGTTGTGGTATATGCGAACATCCGTATCCGGCAAAGGTGATTTAAGAGGATCTCATAGATGTAATTAGTAAAATCCACAAGCATGCCGGTATTTTATCTATCGGCATGCTTTAAAGAACTGATCCGCATGTATATAATAAAAAGAATAGGAATAATTTCGTTTATAGTGTTTTGTTGCCAGTGCAGCAAGCATACCATTGAATACGAAGGAGCAATAATTCCTGAACAAACAGAGCATCTTGCTTCGAATATATTGAATGATACGTTTTTTATTTAGTTGGCCAAAAGATTTGATGATTTTGGACTCTTTATTAATAGTTCATGATTCTTATCAGCAAACGAAATGTTTCCATATCTTTAGAAAAAGCAATGGCGAATTGCTCAAAAGTTTTGGCCAAAAAGGTCGTGGCCCAGGAGAGTTCATGGATATTAATTCAGTTAATAATAGAGACGGTTTAATAACTGTATATGACCCCAATTATAGGAAAATAGTGGTATTCGATCTTGTTGATTTGTTGCAAAATCAAGAGTCCTATTATCAAGAATTCATAATTCTAAATGCGCCTAATTTCATAAAACAAGCTCTTTATTATCAAAATAATTTTATTTTAAAAGGAAATACCGATAAATTACGCTATGCTTTTTGGGACCCTTCTTCCCAAACGTTTCATTCTGTTTATAATGATTATCCTCAATTATCCGAAGATCGAGAAACTAATTGGTCCTTAACTGATTATGGAGTAAAAGTCAGATTAAGTCCAGGCGGCAATACACTTGTCGCCGCAACTTATATAGGAGGAATATTGGAAATATTCAATATTGATAATAACTGTTTGAAATTAAAAATATACGCTATTTTTTCGAACCTCGATATGGTTACGCCCAAGGAGCTAAACCGCGGTGGGTAACAACATCTCCGGAATCTATCATCGGTTTTGAAAACGTTTTCCTTACGGATGATGCAATTTATGGACTTGTGTGGGGTGTCGAAAAATCGAAGATGGAAACATGTAAACCTCAATTAGTTCGTTTTGATCAAAACGGAAATCCTGTCAAGTCTTATACTTTAGATGATACACTTGAATCAATGGCTGTCGATAATGATGGGACGATATATGGAGTGGGATATGATTCTAACGGACGGTATAAATTATGTAGATATACTCCGAAAACCGATAAAAAATCCCTATGATGAGGTATTTACTTATTTTAATTCATCTTATTCTCTGCTTCTCATGCGCTGAGAATCGATATCGCAAAAAAACAGATCAAGCAGCTTTTTTCAACAGAAATCATATTGCCTGATACTTCGTTGTTGTTTGATCGAGCATTAGATACGGTGAATTTGAATATTCCGGCTAAAATGGTCGTGTATTTCGATGCAGAAACATGTGCGTCTTGCGCTCTTTCTCGTATATGGGAATGGGATGACGTGTCACTTCTCACGCAAAATAGTAGCGGTAAATTTCAAGTTTTATTTATTTTTACTCCCAAACAAGATGATGTTAAGGTCGTCAAACAAGCTTTTCGGAAAATGCGCATGGAAAATAAGTTGGTATATATTGATGATCGCCAATATTTTACCACAAAAAATCCGAATATTCCCAAAGAACCTTTATATCATACGTTTCTATTAAATCGAGAGAATAAAATAGTTTTAGTTGGTAATCCCGTTTACAATGATAAACTATGGAATTTATACAAAACTTTAATTAGCCAATTGATGGAGAACGAAGAGCGTCTTCAATCAAAAAGGTTGTTAAAAATAATTCCAGCCATTTTTTTATTCTCTTCCGCAGCCAGCGGCTTCGGCCGAAAAAGCAAAGACACCGGATCGCCCGGTGTTTTTTGTGCGAGCTCCGCGAAAAAGATTATGAATATTTTTATTATATATGTAAGGTTGCCGTACTTTAGACATCTTTTGATTATATTGATATACGATATGTATTTTATGTAAGAATTTTTTGTCGAAATATTTGTGCTTTCAAATAGAAAAAAATATATAACTTTAGAGTGGATTTACAGTCGGCTTGGTATGTATTTGGACGCGAATGTCGATTGTATATAATTAAATTCAAAGCGCCTAATAATTTTATTGGGCGCTATTTAAAACCGTATTTATGAAAAAAAGTCTGGCTATCGTACTGATAGGTCTCGTCTTGTCCAGTTGCAGCACGAATCCCGAAGCCCACATGGCTTTCGAAGAAGTTCGTTATATCCGGGAGTTTCCCCGCACTTATTCGCTTACGGCACAGGATGCAGAAAGTGTGGATTTCGGAATCATCGGCACACAGGATTTCATTGTCCACGACTCCCTGCTGATTCTCTCCACGGCAAACAAAAAACGGATTCCTGACCTTTCTTTCCTTACCGGACCACCGAAATCTGGGGAGTTATCTGCTATTGGGGAATGGTCCTCAGGAGTTCATCATGCCTCCGTGGATCAGCCAGTCGGTCTTCTATCGGGAAAAAGGCGATTTATGCTTTACTTTGCACAACGTGGTCCGGAAACGGCTGGAGTGTTTCAATGTTACCCGAACACTTGAAAGCAAGCGGTTGCATCTATCCACGATAAAGGACTCTTTAGTATCCACGGCATTCCGATTCCTGTATATCAACGACTCAACCTTCATGTGCCGGGAGATAACATCGGACGAAACCCGGCAAATCCAATATTTCATCGAAAACGGCCGGCGTACGGAGCCCTTGTGTCTCATTCCTCTGAACGAATCCCGAGTCGATCCCGGCAATGGGAACTACAACATTCTGGCGACATTGATCCAATATAATCCCGACCGGCGGCGAGTTGTGGAGGCTCCTACCCTGCTGAACCACATCAACCTCTATGCTCCGGACGGTTCGTTCGCCCGGACGATCTGCGTCGGAAAGCGGCTCGATAAGACGAAAGACATTCAGGCCCGGGAGTATGGAGAGAGAATCCGCACCTACATGCATCTGCTGGCTTATCCGTATTTTTTCGGAGCCTTATATTTCAGGGGCCACTGAAAAGAGTTCGAGTCGGAACCCGGCAAAATTTCACCCGTTATCCAGTTATTCGACTGGGACGGTGAACCTCTGGCTGAAATTCGTCTTCCGTATATGGCTACGGCATTTGACTTTGACTTGAAAAACGGCGTGCTTTATACATTTGACCGAACTTCAGAGCAATTTCAAAAATATGATATAACGGATTTAAATTTTTGATATGCTCTTCGTGCTGCTCACTGACGCTCGTCGGATATTCCCGCATGCAGGCTCGTAAAGGATTGCGGTAGTGAAGCCGGATTTCCTGTCGATCTGGAGGTTCGTTGCGAAGGACGATCGGTCGATGCGCTGGCCGACGGGCCTATGGGGAGCCCACGTGATGCACCTCGTGCCGGATCAACCGTCTTGAGTCCGCTCGCGCAGGATTCGACCGGCTGCCACCCGAAAAGCGAAGACACCGGAGCACCCGTATGGCAACTACCGGCCGGCTCCTTCCGATCTGCTGAATGCCAGTATCGGGGCTTTGACGCAGGATGAATCTCTCAATCCGGTGGCAGTCGGTTGTGATTGTAGAAACGGTTGCAGATATTTTAAATAATAGATAGAACCTCCCCTAAAAAGCAATGGATATAAATAATTGGCTATGAAAAGAATATGCGCTTTTATTTTCGTTTGGTCGATAATTGCCGTGGCATGTACCGATACGCGGTCCAATTGTCCGACGGTCATCAAAGACCCGCAGGTTGTAAACTCGCTGGAAAGCGATCTTGTGACGCCTGATTCGGTAATCTCTGTGCTTGATTGGAAATTGACGGACCGATATATTGTCATATATACGTCTCAGGCCGATGGTGTCCTCCAATTGTGGAGCCTTCCGGAGTTGAAATACCACGGAAGCTATATCCGGAAAGGACGGGGCCCGGGAGAGCTGATTGCGGCAAACTGGGGACAGACCGTTGAACGTAATGCGGTAATACTCTATGATATTCCGGCTGGGAAATTGACACGCTATCTCGTACGGAATGATTCATTGGAGACCGAATGTGTATTGGATATAGTCGGTCGCCAAACCCAAGACAAGTCACTTTTCAAACCGTATGTCGATATTTTGCAGATGAACGATTCATTCTATGCGATGCGGGCCTCTGACCGCCAAAAAGATGAATTGTCGATCGTGAACCTGCGACATGGCAATGTCGTATCTTATGCGGAAGAACTTTTACAACGCGATCCGGAGAAAGATCAATATTTGGAGTACGACTATCTTCTTGCAACGGATGGCCGTCATCTTGTTAACGCCTATATGGAGTCCGATCGAATCGAAATCTTCGAACTCTTGGGAACGGATTTGCGGCCCCGATGCGTGATAACCGGTCCGAAAAATTCTGTGTCGTCCGGTTATAACGATATTATCTGTATGGGCGATCGGTTTGTTTGTCTGTTTGCGAGCGATGGATCCGGAGAAGGAAACATATTGGAGGTTTACGGATACGATGGCAGCCAGTTGGACCGGATTGCTCTTTCGCATCCGCTGACCCATATTCTCTACGATGAAAAGAATAAAATATTCTATGGATACAACGCCTGTTCTGAGAAGAATAACTTTTATCTGTTCCGTTATCCGAAATGAATCTCGCGGATAAGTTTTCCCCGTGAAGGGATACTGTAGATTGCAACGTTCTGAATAATAAAGAATGGCTATTAGAAACGACTTCGAATCCGTGTGGAAGGAATTGATATCGTTCTGAAAAACAGCTTCCTAATACTTTATTTGTAGGTAGTCGCCAATAATATAAACGGATCGGCCTCTGAATGCGTATTAAGACAAACGGGGTTTTGTTGATGAATTCATTTTGTCTGCGTATCTTTATCCGGCGAACCCCGTGCAGATTCTGACCGCTTATGAAAACGGTAGGGAAGGAAATTATCGATGGACTTAATCGGGGCAGCAAATCGGCGTTCGCCGCCTTGTATGACTCCTATTTTTCCTATCTGTGTGCCTGCGCAGCGACCTATGTCCCCGATCCTGTGAGCGCCGAGGAACTTGTCAACGACGTCTTTGTCAATATCTGGGAACATCGCGGCCGTTATCGGGTCCCTTTGCACGGATATCTCGTCAACAGCGTCCGGAACGCTTGTATCAGCCATATCCGCTCGCAGTTGTTCCGCCGTCGGCTGCGGGAAGGCTACGAACGGGAGTTGTTGCTGTTTGCCGAGCAACGATGTCTCACCGACGCTCATCCGCTCGAGGTTCTGTCCGCACAAGAGGTGGAGACACGTATCCGGGCTGTCGTCGAAACGCTTCCTGAGCGCTGCCGGGCCGTCTTCGAACAATACTTCTACCGGGGAGAATCCGCCCGGCGAGTCGTACTTTCCAGCCTCTACTGCTCGTCGCCTTACGAAACATCCGAATCGCTGACCGTGTCCGGTACTGCGGTGCGGATCATCGAGATCACGCTGGGTTCCTACGATAAGGTTCAGTGGCTCGATATCACGGGGTGTCCGGCCATTCAAAGCGTTACGCTGAACAGCTACTATCTTAAAACGCTCTATGTCACGGCCGGGCAGAAGAGTGCGATCGACGCGCAGCGGATCGTGATCAACGACCAGAATTATCCGACGTCGCAGTTGGAGATCAAGGTGCGTTGAATTCGGGAAGGCGTTCTGCGATCTATTCGGAGGCAGACCGGCTTTCCGACAAGTCGATTCTCGTAATTTCCACTCTCGTTGAAGAACGCTTCAACGAGAGTGTTTTTTTGAGTCTGCTATCGGTCTTGTCCGGCGGTTACTGTCCGGAAGCGATTCGGGGAGTTTTCGGACTACCCGCAACATTGCGTTTTCCACCTCCGATGATCCGTTCGGTGTCGATGAGTTACCGAAACCGGACGATCCCTATGAGCAGTTGTTCCGGGTTATGATGCTGCTTCCTTTGCCTTATGCGCCTCTGAACAGGGGCTCCGGCGGATAGCACGAATCTATGGACTCGTATGCTCTGCAATTTTATTTTTGCGGCTGTTGGCTGGGTATTTTGGCCAAGGGGACCAGAACACCGTGTGCAGTCTGATCTCGGTATGACATCGCTTTTCGGGCGGCAACCGTCTGTTCCGGATATCTATGCAGGGTGTTCATCGGCAAGAGTCGTAAGATTCATTCCCGGGCCGGACGATGCGACGATACGGGTTTCGGCAGCCGCCGGAGATATGTAAGGTCGCCGCACTTTAGACATCTTTTGATTATATTGATATACGACGAGTGTTTTATGTGTGAATTTCTGTCGAAATATTTGTACTTTTCTTTAAAAAATATATAACTTTAGAGTGGATTTTACGGATTGCTTTACGGAAACTGTGAAATTCGAGAAAAACTACGACCTTTTTAACCTGAAATTTTCATGTATTAAAGAGAAACAGATTTTTGCGGATGCCGTCTCATGATGGCTACCGCGGCCGTGACTGCTTGTACGGCAAACTACCAGCCGGATCCTTTCGATCTGCTGAATGCCGATATCGAGGCTTTGGCACAGGATGAATCATTGGATCCAGGGGAATCTAGCACTTCTAAATGGCTTACTATGAGCAGATATTGTTCAGGAGGATCTATGGAATGGGCATGTTCTTGTAAACCTGTTTCTCCGACTCGTTGTTTGAATGCCCCCGTGCTATGTAGATTGTTAAATTTGCAGTAGCCCAAGTGTATGCTTGGGCTATTTACTGGTACAATGATATTTATGAAAAACATTTTATTATTTGTTACACTATTATTGATTACAGTTGCGTGTAATAAAAAAGAGGATACGTCTCATAATATTGTAAAATATAATCCGAATGACAAATCTTGTCAAACATCTCCGGATGAACTATTCTCGTCTTTGGAAATTATTCCATTAGAAGGTCCTGAAGATGTGATTATAGATACCGAGAGTAATGTAATATATGATAATAATAGATTTTATATCATAGATGCGATCCGTCGTAAACGCATTGATATATTCAACGCCCAAGGTCAATATATCAGCTCGATTAAGGCTTTTGGCAGAAGCGGAAACGAATACATTGGTATAGATCATGTTCAATTACTTGATTCTTTAGTTGCTGTTTACTCCTGCCATAATAAGGCTTTATATTATTTTGATATAAACGGAACCTTTGTAAAAAAGAGAGCCTATTCAATATGCACCGTTAGACTTATTGAAGGTTCAAGATGGTTATTGGGGCTATGTCGGGAATGCAGGAGAGATACCGGCCCGAATTGTAAAAATGGATATGAAGGGTAAAATTATCGAAAAATATCTCCCCGTATCGAAAATTATACCCTAACCGAAGAAAGTTCCGTTTTTATTCCATATAAAGGGGATTTGCTTATTCGAGAAACTTTACGTAGTGATATTTTTAAAATCGACTCAACCGGAAATGTTCATACATTTATATCTTTTGATTTTGGGCGTTATAATGTGCCCCGATCATACTTTGAAAACAACGATCCAGTAGCCGCTGCGACAAAATTGATGCAATCGGATATTGCGATAATGGATCGATTCTTTGTTAATGATGACTATATGGTTCTGTCTGTTGATTTTCAGATGGCAGATGATAGCGATGCTGCATTCAGCAGTTTGGGTATTTGTCATCGGGATAAGTGGAAATGGCTGCGATCGGAACACAGGGGTGCTTTGTCTATGTTTTATTCAACGACAAAAGCTTTGACTCAGAAATCTGCATTGATTATACTTTCTGAGGCACAGCCTATCTTGGACTTCAAGAAAGTTTATCCGGAATTAGTTCCGGAATTTAATCATAATACCGATAATTCTTTTATTGTACTATGTCATTTAAAAGAATAATATGCTTGATATGTTTGGGGGGCTTTTGAATTTGGATGTTCGAATCAAAATTACGTAAAATTACCTGAGTGCAAACAGGTTATTTCTCTCGACTCGACTCTGAATTTATCTGTTTCTTCTTTCCTTAAAAATTCTCGGCCCAAAATTGTAACGCTTAGTAATATGCATTGTTTTCGAATGATAGACATACCACTTCTGCGAAAACAGATTGAGGAAAATCCTGAATTCGATTTCATATTTTACGTCGAATGTGAGAATCTCAGTTTATTAGATGAATTGAAACACTTCGTCTGTGATAATAAATTGCAGACTGTGCTGTTCATCGACAAAAATCAAGAATATCGGAAAAAGAACCATATACACAGTCGAGTCAGTTATATTTCCAGAGTTGTCGGTTCGAATCTCGAAATTTACGAGACAACCATGGTCGGCAGCTTATATTCGCAATTCGACATTATCATTCCAAAAGTTAGGAAAAGTCTGAAATTAAAAAACTAACTAAGAAAAAGGATGCGTCATATCATATTTTCATGCTGCTTACTTATGCTCGTCGGATGCTCCCGCATGCGGGCTCGTAAAGAATTGCAGCGTTTAAGCCAGATTGAAATTTGCATCCCTGCCGATCTGGAGGTTTACTGCGAGGGACGATCGGTCGATACGCTGACCGATGGGCATATTGGAGCGATCAAGCAAATCATCTATTATGATTCTACGGGATGCAGCTCGTGCCAAATCAACCATCTTGCCATGACAGAGAGCCTGTTCACGCAGGATTCGACCGGCCGGTTTACGCCCATCCTTCTTTTCGCTCCTAGCAGAGGACAATACGATAGTGAAGTCTTTAAAAGAGCATGCGTTTCCGTTTCCGGTTTTTATCGACCGGACGAATGAGTTCATCCGAAGGAACGATCCGATTTTAGCCGACACGCGGTTTCAATCGTTTTTGCTGGATCGCAACAACCGGATCGTACTGATCGGTAATCCGCTCAATGGCGATGCGATGTGGAATTTGTTCAAATCGACATTGGAGAATATGCTCGCCCACGACGGGGAATATGTTCCCGAAAACTGACGGCCATGATCGACAGACATTGGATTTTGCTGCTGTTGTTGCCGCTCGTCTCCTGTCGTGGCGCAGCAGCGGACGGGTCTCGCGCTTTGGCCACGGCCAACCTCGCCGCGCTGGAGGAGACGGTCGATATGGAGAGCCGCGAAACGGATGCCGATGAGGTGCTGCTGTTCGACGACGGGACGGTCGATCTGGGCGAGCTTCCGCTTGGCGGGAGCCGTGAAGTGCGCATCGGAGCCAGGAACGGCTCGGACAAGCCCGTGACATTCGCCGTGCAGGGAATCGTGACTGACGAATAGGCGTCCCCTTGTCTCTCCCCTCCCGCCGAAACTGTCGGACGGAAGGAATTCCGGCCGGCAGCCTACTCTCCTTTCCCGCACCGCTCCCGCTCCTCGCGGCGGATCACCTGATGGATGCCGATGCAGGCCAGACCGCCGTAGGCCACCGTGAGTATCACGAGCCACTTGATCTCTGCGAACACCTCGCCGAGCGAAGCACCCATCGTCTGAATGCGGATGAAGCCGTTCACGCCGTGGCTGCTCGGGAAGAGTTTTCCCAGGGCGAACATCCACTCCGGAATGCCCTCGCGCGGATAGGAGATTCCGCTCAGCATCAACACCGGAATCGAAGTCCAGAGCAGCAGCAGGAGCGAGTTTTCCCGGTAGCGGAAGAGTGTCGAGACGGCAATGCTCATGGCGATGCACGCCGCGAGATAGACCGCCGTGAAGAGCGCGACGGCTCCCGTCTGGCCGTTCATCGGGAAGTGGAACATCCGGTAATGCAGCCCGAGCACGTAGGCGCAGGTCACGGCATAGATCAGCGCATAGACCGTGGCCCGTCCCAAGACGATCGGCAGCGTGGACATTCTCCCCCGCCCCGCGGGCCGGAGCTTGCGGTACAGTCCGTGCTCGCGCCACGTGCCGCCGATCATGCCGATTCCGATAAGCATGGTTTGCTGGATGATGACGATGATGATGGCCGGCATGACGAAGGTTCCGTAGCCCAGATAGGGGTTGAACAGATTGTGCGACTGGTAGATGACCGGCTGCGTCACGGCCTGCGCCTGCGGAATGTCCGTCCCTTTGGCGATCAGCCTCCGGAACTCGACCATTGCGCCCGTCTGCCCGATCGTCGTCACCAGCTCCTGAAAAACCTGCCGGTACATGAGGAAATAGCTGGCGTCGCAGTAGATCGCCACGTCGGCCTGCGACCCGCCGACGAGCTTCCGCTCGTAGTCCGACGGAATGTAGACCACGCCGTAGATCTTGCGGCCGTAGAACAGCTCCCGGGCCTCCTCCATGTCCGTCGGTTCGTAGGCCACATACGTATTCGGCCCGGCGTTGAAGGTTTCAATCAGGCTGCGGCTCGTCGCCGTGCGGCATGCGTCCACTACACCGATCGGCACGTTGCGCAACACCTGCGAGCCGTAGGCCAGCGAGTAGGCCGTGGCGTAGATCAGCATGGCGAAGACGAGGATCAGCAGCACGCCGCCGTCGGTGAAGATCGTGCGGAATTCGTTCCGCACCACTGCGCCGAACTGTTGCAGGTAGGAGGCCATCTGTCGTGTAAAACGGTTCATGCTACAATCTCCCCCAGAATTTTTCTTCCGTCGCCACGCGTTTCAGACGCGGCAGACACAGAAGCGGTAATACGACGAACAGCAGCAGACAGCCCAGATCGGGCAGCGAGTAAACCGCCGGGGCGCCGCGCAGCATCTGATCGACGAAAATATCGGTATAGAAAGTGAACGGAAAGATACGGCTCACCCACTGCATCGGCTCCCACATGGCCATGATCGGGAACGTGAGTCCCGAAAAAGTGAAGGCCAGCACCGAGTAGCCGCCGCCGATCGAGAGCGAGAGACGCAGGTTGGCCAGCAACGCGACGATCATCACGGCGATCGACTGGTAGGCCAGAACGAAAAGCAGCGTTCCGGCGAGGATGATGCCGAGGCTGCCGTTGAGCGGCGTTCCCACGATCTTGAAGATGACGACCAGCATGACGAGCGACATGAGGAACATCGCGGCCGTGATCGGAAGCGTCTTGCCCGCGAGGGCCACCGCGACCGAATCGCCGCCCGTGGCCAGCCATTCGCGCGAAGTGCCGTATTTCAATTCGGTTCCGATGGCGAAGATCGTGGCCATCACCGTGAAGATCATCAGCATCATCGGCATGAAGCTCGGCGAGAGGTAATAGCCGTAATTGATATGCGGATTGAAAAGTACGTGGCGGTCGAACCGTACGGGCATGAGCTGCGCCATGGCCTGCCGCTCGGTCAGTCCCTGCTTCATGAGCAGTTGCAGCTGGATGCCCGCCGAGAAGGTCGTCACGGCCGTCTGGATGTCTTTCGACAGCAGTCCGTTCACGGTGATATTGGTTCCCGAAATGTAATTCTCGATATGCGTCTGGCGGTTGCTCAGGATATCCTTCTCGAAAAACGCCGGAATCTGCACGATGGCCATGATCCGCCCTTCGCGCATCAGACGCTCACCTTCGTCCATTGACTGCACTCCGTAGGAGACCAGCGCCGTGGGCGTGTCGTCGATCATCTGCGTCACCTTGCGCGAAAGGGCCGTGTGGTCCTCGTCGAGCACGGCCACCGGCACGTTGCGGATCGCCCCCTCGTTGAACAGCAGGGCGAAGAAGGCGAACGACGCCGCCGGGAGGAGGAGCATCAGCACGAAGTACATCGGCTGGTGCGCCAGCCGCCCCAGTTCCCGCCGCAGCACGGCTCCGGTATTTTCCAGCAGTCGGCGCATCGCTACCGCCCGATTTTATCCCAATCGACCAGCACGCTCATCCCCGGGCGCATGTTCTCCGCGGCGGAGACGGGCCGGGCCTTCACGGCGAAGGTGCGGATGTCGAATCCGCCCTGCGTGCGGGTCGCCGCCCACGTGGCGAAATCGGCCTGCGGGGCTATGTAGGTCACCTCGAACTCCACGTCGCGGTCGAGTGCAGGGACGAATCCCGTCATCCGCGTCCCGAGCTTCATGCCCGGGAGCAGCGTCTCCTTGACGTTGAATGTCACCCACATGTCCGACATGTCGAGAATGGCCACCACCGGATAGCCGCTGCCCACCAGCTCGCCCTCCTCGGCGATGACGGTCGAAACCTCTCCCGTCACGGGCGAGTAAACCATCGCGTCGCCGATATAGGATTCGACCTCGCTGACGGCCCCTTCGGCCTGCCGCACGCGTGCCGCGGCGGCCTCCTTGTCCTCCTTGCGGGCCCCGTCGGCGGCCAGGTCGTACTGCGCCTTGGCTGCGAGCGCCGTCGCCTCCATGGCCTTGTAATTGGCTTCGGCTTCATCGAGCTTCTGTGCCGGGACCACTCCGTCGTCGTAGAGGTTCCGCACCCGTTCGTAGGTCTTGCGCGCCAGCTCCAGGCCGGCCTGCGCCTTCTCCCACATGTTCAGCGCCGCCTCTATCTGCTGGATGCGGGCTCCCGCCACGGCGGCGGCGTCCAATGCGGCGGCCGCGCTCTTCACGGCCTCGGCCTGCCGCAGCTTGGCTTCCAGCTCGGGTGTCGAGAGCATGTAGAGGAGCTGCCCCTTCTCCACGCGGTCGCCCTCCTCGACCTTCATTTCGTCGATGCGCCCGGGAACTTTCGAGGAGGCCTTGTAGGTCGTGCACTCCACCGTGCCCTGAATCAGCAGGGGCGTCCGTTTGTCGAGGTAACGGCTGATGAGTACGACCGAAAGGACGATGACCGCCGCGGCCGCCGTGATTCCGATTACGTTGTTTCGCTTCATATCGTTCGTTTTTTATTCTTGATCGAAAAGGATCACCCGTGCGTCCATGCGACGGGCGTAGGCCGCGAATTCGTCGCTGATGCCCGCAGCCTCGAGCAGTTGGGCCAGCAGCACGTCGAAATTGTAGGCCGCCTGCAGGCGTTCCGTGCGCACGCCCGCGAGATTCAGCTCGGCGTCGATCAGGTCCGTCGCGGACGACATGCCTTCCCGGAACGCCGAGTTCTTCATCCGCAGATACTCCTCGGCGAAGGCGAGCGAAGCTTCGATCGAGGTCATCTGGTTGCGGTAGTTCATCATCTGATTGTAGAGCTTCTCCACCAGCACGGCGATATCCTGCGACGCCTTGTTCTGCAACTCGCCGACGCGGCTCACGGTCTGCTTGGCCGCCGAATACTTGTATTCGCGGTTCAGACCGTCGAAGAGCTTGATATTGACGCCCACGCCCACGGCCCAGCGGGGTACGAAGCCGGCCACCTGGTAATTGTAGAACGATCCGCCGCCCATGGCTACCACCTGCGGCAGGAAAGCCGAACGCTGCGCGCGGACGTTCTCTTCGGCCAGCTGCCGTTTGAGCGACACCTCCGTGAGCAGCGGGTTGCGCGCCGCGGCCAAGTCCTGGTAATAGGCCGGCTCTTCGATCTCGCCGATGAGGAACAGCGCTGTGACGGGCCGCCAGTCGCTCTCGCGTCCCAGCGTGTTCGACAGCGCGCTGGAGAGGGTCTCCGCCTGCAACTTGGCATTGGCCAGCTCACGCTCCGCTTCAGCCATCTTGAACTCCACGTAAAGCCGTTCGCTGCGGGCGATCATGCCGTTCTTCTCGAGCACCCGGGCATCTTCCAGATGGCGTCTCACGCCGTCGGCCACCTGCTGCCGCACGGCCACGACCTGCGTGGCCAGCGCCAGCCCGAAATAACGTTCCACCAGTTCCGAGATCAGAGCGTTGCGCGTCTGGTTGCCCTGCTCCGCGGCCGTGCGTTCGTTGAGCCGTGCGGCGCGGTTGGCGGCGTTGATCTTGCCGCCCATCCAGATCGGAAGGGTCACCTCGCCGCCCACGAATCCCAGACTGCGGTCCTGCAACGTCAGGAACCAGTCGGCGTTCATCATCGGGTTCAGCAGCCCCTGGATCGAGGGGATCAGCTCCGGAGCGATCAGTCCGCTGCCCAGAATCTTGCCCGCCAGGTCGTTCACGGGGGTTTTCAGGTCGTTGAAATCGAATCCTATGTCTTTGCCCAGATAGGCGTAGGCTCCCGTCAGGTTGATCTGCGGCATCCGCAGGCCGATGGCGGCCCGGCGCTGCTGCTGCGCGGCACGCTCCTCGTAGGCCGCCGCCTTCATCGCGGGATTCTCCGTGAGCGTGACGGCGATCGCCTCGTCGAGCGTGATGGCACGTCCGGTCTCCTGTGCCGGAGCGTATGCCGCCGCGGCCAAAGCTGCCGCCGTCACGGCGATCTTGATGCTGATTTTCATACCGTTCATTCGTTTACGAAGCAAATATAGGTGTTTTTGCGGGATTCTGTTCGGTTATGCGCACTTTAGGACAGTTTTATGCCTTTATGGAAACAAATTGCGCCTTTTTCACCGCCACAGATGGGCGTTTACGGCCCGCACCTCCTCCCCCCAGTTCCGGGTAGCAGCGGACGTCGAGCCCCGCCTCGCGCAGCATGAGGGCTCCGCGACAGCAGACGAACCGGTCGGGTTCGTAGAGTGCGAAGGCCACGCGGGCGAATCCGTGGCGCAGGATGAGCTGCGTGCAGCTCTCCGGTTCGCTGGCCCGCTGCGAGCACGGCTCCATCGAGGACCAGATCGCGGCGCCGCGCAGCTCCGCACCGGCTGCGAGGGCTTTGGCTATGGCTTCCTGCTCGGCGTGGTGCGTGGCCGACGTTTCGTGCGTGTAGCCCGTGAAGCGCCGCCCGTCACACGTCCGGATCACCGCCCCGACGCAATAGGAAGTTTCGCTGGGCGTGCAGCGGCGGCTCTCCGCGATCGCCTCGCGCAATCCGGCCAGATCCTCGGCCGTCGTATCCTCATGCAGCGTGCAGAACGCAATCTCCATGCCGTCGATACACTCCTGGCGGCACGGTGCCGCAGCGGGCGGCTCGAAGCGGAATCGCGCCCCGCCCTGTTCGCTGCCGAGCGCGAGCCGCGGATTGACCGCATAGCGTACTTCGTCGGCCAGCCCTTCGCCGAGGAAGAGGCCGAGCGTCTGCGCACCCCCTTCGACCAGCAGGCGGCGAATGCCCCGCTTCTCGAGTTCGGTGACGATCCGGGCCGCTGTCACGGGTGCTCCTTCGCTCGAAATGACCGTTGCAACCGCTTTCATTTCAGGAATGTCGTACGGCGAGAATACATACCGGTCCGCATCGCCCTCGGTGAAAAACCGCAGCGACGGATCGAGACGGCCGGAACGGGTCACGACCGCCTTCGACAGGTCGGGCCGCAGGCCGCGTGCCGCCCGGCGGGCGCGTTCGGCGTCGTCGTGCAGCGACAGCGCCGGATTGTCCCGGCGCACGGTTTCGGCCCCCACCAGGATGGCGTCGCAGTCGGCGCGCAGCCGCAGCACCGCCGCCCAGTCCCCGGGCGTCGAGATCACGAGCCGTCCGGGCCCGTTGTCGTCCAGATAGCCGTCGGCCGTGACCGCGGCGGAGAGTATCACTCGCATCGTTTCAGGGTTATGAGCGTGATTTCGGGACGGGCGCCCAGCCGCATGGGGTATCCCACACGCAGCCCGTGCCGTCATTGACATAGAGCGTCCGCCCGGCGGAATCGTCGTAACGGCCGCTCCAATGCGTGTAGAGGAGTGCCGCGGGCGACCAGCCGCGGCCCCCGAAGCGGATCTTGCACTGCATGGCGTGCACGTGTCCCGAGAGGGTCAGGTCGCCGTATCCGGCTGCCGTGATCTGCTCCCAAAGTTGCGGCACGTGTGCCAGTACGATGCTGTAAAGTCCCTGCGGAACGCCTGCGAAAGCGCGCCGGAGTCCCGTGGCAGGCAGATGACGGTCGTGCCGCTGCTCGCTCAGCGCCGGGTCGAACGAGAGCCCCGTGAGGGCGATGCTGTCGCCGCCGCGGCGCAAATAGACGGTCTCGTCGTCCAGCACGCGCCACCCCATCGCCCGTTGGCGCGCGATCACCTCGCGCAGACTTTCGGCGGCCGGATGGCGCAGCGAGTCCTTGATGTATTTGCCCACGTCGTGATTGCCCGTGACGGAGTAAACCGGGGCTTCGATGCGGCGGAGCAGCCGCACGGCCGTGCTGTCCAGCTCCGAGGCGCGTATATTGACCAGGTCGCCCGTGAAAAGCACCAGGTCGGGCCGGAGGGCGTTCACGCGGTCTGCGAGACGCGTCAGCTCCCGCTCGGGCGAGACGATCGTCCCCAGATGGATGTCCGAGAGCTGCACGATGCGCAGCCCGTCGAACGTCGCGGGCAGCGCCGGGGAGCACACCTCCGTCCGGCTGACGCGCAGGCTCGTACGGCCCGCCGTGACCCCTATCACGAGTGCGGCGAACACCGCGGCTGCGGCGGCGAGGCCCGTGCGGCGCAGTCCGAAGAAGTTGAAGGCGTAGAAGGCCAGACGCGGCAGCACGGTCGCCATCCAGACCCAGAAGAGCCACATCGAAGCCATGACGACGGGCGTCGGGTTGTCGCGGCAGAGAAGTCCCATGCCGACGACCGCGAGCGGCAGCGCGTCGGTCGCCGCGGCCCATGCGAGCGAGAGCCGGCGAAACCGCGCACGCCGTGCGCGGCGGAAGTGCAGCCAGTCGGCGGCCGCAGCCGCCAGACTGAGCAGAAGAATCAATCCCAGCAACATAACTATTTCCTTTCGGGTCCGAATTTCGCTCCGCGGCCTTGGCGGCGATTTCGCCGCCCGGTTCCGCCGCCGGAAAGAAACGGAGGTTTTTTCCGTGCAAAGATAGCGAAATTCGGGATTTTTCCCTCCGCGGTTTTGGCATACGAGTTGCGGGCACGTCGTCGGAGACCGGGACCGTCCGATGCGGTCCGGGGTCCGTTCACCGAAAACAGTCGTTCAGCCTATGACACCATTCCGATTCCGGGCCGTACCGGCGCTGCTGGCCGCCCTCCTCGCCGCTCCGGTCGCGGCACAACCCTCCCGGCCGGACGGGGAGAATCCGGCCGAGGCCTTCGCCGCATCGCACAGTCCCGCGACAAGCGGCCGCCACCGCACCTCCGAAGAGGAAGACGCGCGGCGCGACCATGCCGAAACGCACCGCCGGGGATTCCAGCAGCACGACCGGCCGCAGTTCGTCTTCTCCTCGAAGGAGAACCGCTTCTCTTTTTCGCTGGGCGGATTCGTCGCCCTGAGGGCCGCCTACGATGCGGGCGGCATCGTGGAGAACATCGACTTCGTGACCTACGACATTCCCGTCGCCGGGAACTATGCCACGCGGCAGAAACTCACGCTGGACGCCTCCACGTCGCGCCTCTTCCTGAAGGCGATCGCCAACACGCGGGCCGTGGGACGCGTGGTGATCTATCTCGACGGCGACTTCCGCGGAGGAGCCGCGAACAGCTACACGCCGCGTCTGCGCTCGGCCTACGTCTCGCTGCTGGGACTGACCCTCGGGCGCGACGTGACGACCTTCTGCGATCTCGAAGCGGCCCCTGCGACCGTCGATTTTCAAGGCCCCAATGCCTACAACTTCAACTTCGCCACGCTCGTCCGCTACGAACGCTCCTTCGCCGAAGGCCGACTCTCGTTCGGCGTGGCGGCCGAGATGCCCGTCGTGAGCGGTACGTACGGCGAAGGGTTCGACGCCATCCCGCAGCGCGTGCCCGACATTCCCTTTTACGTCCAATATGCCTGGGGCGGCGACCGTTCGAGCCATATCCGCGCTTCGGCCGTCGTGCGCAACATGTACCTGCATGACCTGACGCGGAAGAGCGACACCTCGCTCACGGGTTGGGGCGTGCAGTTCAGCGGCACGATCCGCTGCTGCGACCCGTTGCGGCTCTTCATGAACGGTGTCTATGGCAAGGGCATCACCCCCTACATCCAGGACCTCACGGGCTCGGGGCTCGACTTCACGCCCTGCCCGCGCGACGAAACGCGCATCCGGACGATGCCGATGTGGGGCTGGCAGGCCGCCGCACAGATCGCCCTCACGCCGCGTCTCTTCCTTTCGGGCGGCTATTCGACCGTCCGCGTGCAGCGCAGCCACGGATTCTACGCCGCAGACGAATACAAACGCGGACAGTACGTCTTCGGCAATGTTTTCTACACGATCGCGCCGCGCTGCAAAGTGGCCGGGGAGTACCTCTACGGCTCGCGCCGCGACATGGCGGCGGGCAAAGGGCACGCCAACCGGGTCAATGTGATGCTGCAATACGGCTTCTGACGGGAAACGGCTGTTTTTTCGGGCGGTCCTGCGGCGGATCGCCCGTTTTTTCGTATCTTTGTCCCGCAGGGCGGAACACACCGTTCCATGCGGCGAGAACGACATCGAAACAATATGGAATTTCTGACGCAACACAACCTCACGGGACTGGCCATCGGACTGGGCACGTTCCTCATCATCGGCATCTTCCATCCGTTCGTCATCAAGGGCGAATACTATTTCGGGGTGCGCATCTGGTGGCTGTTCCTTCTGTCGGGCATCGGGGCGATTGCCGCCTCGGTCGCCGTGCGCGAACTGTTCTGGTCCACGCTGCTGGCCGTCTGGGGCGCTTCGTCGCTCTGGGGTATCGGCGAACTGTTCGAACAGCGCAAGCGGGTCGAGAAAGGATGGTTCCCCCGCAATCCGAAACGGAAATCCTGACCTGCACCCGCCATGCGGCTCAGAATGCGACATACGCTGGCCTGCCTGCTGTTCGCGGCGGTCTGCTGCACCCCTGCCGGCGGACCTCCCCGGCAGCGGCCTGCCGTTCCGCCGCCCCAGCGCGTGCGGATGCTTTTCGGCGGCGACGTCATGCAGCACCTCCCGCAGGTCGAGGCCGCACGCAGCGGCGAAGGGTTCGACTACACGCCTGTGTTCGCCGCCCTCGCTCCGCGGATGCACGCCGCGGACCTCGCGGTAGTCAATCTGGAGACCACGCTGACGCGGAGCGGCCGCTACACGGGCTATCCGCTCTTCCGCTCCCCAGCGGAACTGGCCGACGCCCTGCGCGGAGCGGGCGTGGATGTCGCGCTCTTGGCCAACAACCACTGCTGCGACGGCGGCGCGGAGGGCATCCGCACGACGATCCGCGAGCTGGACCGCTGCGGCATCCGCCACACGGGGGTCTTCGCCGACAGCGCCGACTACCGGCGGAATCATCCGCTGCGCATCGAACATTGCGGCCTGCGGATTGCGCTGGTCAATTACACCTACGGCACGAACGGAATGCCCGTGCCCGCGGGGTCCGTCGTAAACCGCATCGACACCGTGCGAATGGCCGCCGATCTGGCGGCGGTGCGGCGCGAAGGGGCCGATTTCATCGTCGCCTGCATGCACTGGGGCAACGAATACGAGCGGCGGGAGAACGCCTCGCAACGCACACTGGCCGCTTTCCTGCGGCGCCACGGCGCGGATGTGGTGGTCGGTGGCCATCCGCACGTCGTGCAACCGTGGCAGGCCGATTCGACGCACGTGGTGCTCTATTCGCTCGGAAACCTCGTCTCGAACCAGCGCCGCCGCTACACCGATGGCGGGCTGGTCGCCCGGATCGAAGCCCTGCGTTATCCGGACGGTCGTAGGAGCTACCGCCTCGAACCGCTTCCCGTATGGGTCGCTCTGCCCCGCTATCGCATCCTGCCGCCCGAGGCGGCCGACACCGCAGCCCTGCCCGATGCCTACGCCCTCTTCCGTCGCGACCTGCGCGAACTGACCGGAAAGGACTTATAGCCGTTCCGAATAGCCGTATCAATATTTCCGATGGCGATAATTTGCCGCACGTACCGGAATTTTCGTATCTTTGCATACACACAAACATCAAAAAAGATATGGAAAAGAGCATCAAAGGTACGCGTACCGAACAGAATCTGCTGAAAGCCTTCGCCGGCGAGAGCCAGGCCCGCAGCCGCTATGTCTTCTTCGCCAGCAAGGCCAAGAAGGAAGGATACGAACAGATCGCAGGCGTATTCGCCGAGACCGCGGAACAGGAGAAGGAGCATGCCGAACGTTTCTTCAAGTTCCTCGAAGGCGGCATGGTCGAAATCACGGCCAGCTACCCCGCCGGCAAGATCGGCACGACGCAGGAGAACCTGCTCGCCGCGGCGCAGGGGGAGAACGAGGAGTGGGACGTGCTCTACCCCGAGTTCGCTAAGGTGGCCGCCGAAGAGGGTTTCCCGGAGATCGCCACGGCGTTCCGGATGATCGCCACGGTCGAAGCGGAGCATGAAAAGCGCTATCTGAAGCTGCTGAGCCGCCTGACGGACGGCAACTTCTTCAAGCGCGACGGCAAGATATGGTGGCAGTGCCGCAACTGCGGCTACGTGTGCGAGGCTTCGGAGGCTCCGCAGATGTGCCCCGCCTGCAAGCACCCCCAGGCCTACTTCGAGCCCAAGAAGGAGAACTATTGATCGGATTCCGTTCGGAGTCTCTCCTTGCAAGCGAACGGCCGCACCTTTTCGGGGTGCGGCTTTTTCGTCTTCGGACACGGCGTCGGTACACCGGATGTTTCCGCCGCCTCATGCCGCAGCCCGATTGCCCCGGCCGTATGAATCGTCTGATAAAAACGGTCGATGGAGTATCGGCGGCCGTTTTCGCGAGCGGGTGCGGGCGGTGCGCCTATTCGTCAGCAGTCACGATTCCCTGCACGGCGAATTTAATCTGACATTCCCCATTTACGATTCCATTTGCACTGCAATCAAATTATTAGGAAAACAAACTGTTTTTCCAAGAAAAGATTTTATCTCATCTTTCATCTGCCATCGGGAGCAACCAACAATAAATATACAGAGATTCAGCAATAGAATTTTTCGATACATATCAAAAAATTATAGATTATTATCTAAATCCAAACAAGCGAATTGCACGGCTTCATCGAGAGCTAAGATCAACCGGTGTTCTCCGCATCATAGCAAAAATCGCTCAATCTGTATCCGATTTTCCAAGTCTGCAAGTAGTTTCCTTCGAGATCGAATACCATAAAATTCGTGGGTTCGCACCCTTCGGAATCGTTAGCTTCTCCACTGTATGCCACGATGATTCGGTCCCCACAGAATAACGGTTTACCATAATACAAGTAAGCATTTGATGTGGCCGCGTCCCATCGGGGCCCGTAGATGTTGTACCGGAGTGTTCCATCCATATTACCAATCGTGATCAGATCGTGATGATGATAAACCTCCGCATACAGCCCTTTTTCGACGGATACAGCAAAATCAATGCGCCGCCGTTCGATATCCGGATGTTCATAAGGCATTGGTGAAATATCTCCGTTCTTCAGACTCCATTTGGCCAGCGATTCCCTGAAGTTACTCGTACCGATAGGTTCTATTATGATGCCCATCAGCAAATCGTCCCCAAGAAGGTAGGAGTCCGCTGGAAACGATTTCGCCTGCATTTGCATCTCGACTTCCGGTTTGTAATCGGACTGTCTAAGGAAATCATGGAATCCAAAACCATAGATAACTTGTTTTCCGTAATCGGGAATGAGAAATTTGCAACGGGACTCGTCTATGATGAGGTTCCCCGGACTGACAATTTCTCCAGGACCCCGACCTCTTTTTATGCCACTACGGAGATGTGCGAACGTATTTTTATCGATGACATGCAACAGATTGTCGTAGGAACGCACGTCCAAAATCAGTAGATAGTCGCCCATTAGAAACAATCGGGGCATTGCTCCGACCAGCAATTCATTGCCGAGGTCGATTTCCCGGATTCGAGAGTGAACATCCACGACTCGGTCTCGTTTCTTCTGATATTTTTCCGTCCGGTCAGTCTTCTCGCATCCTGCGAGGACCAAAACCGACAACAGCAACCATAGCTTCTTCACTGTTTCAAGTTTTACAACCTTGGTCAGCATAACTATCTGACCAAGGTTTATTAATTTACCAAATTGCTTCTTTATAATACGGATAAAGAAATTACAATAACATCCATTTCCATTATCTAAACATCCATTTTCACAATTTGGATTTTCATCCTGCACCAAAGCCTCGATATTGGCATTCAGCAGATCGAAAGGATCCGGTCGGTAGTTTGCCATATAGGCAGTCACAGCCGCGGCAACCGGTCGAATCCTGCGTGAACGGGCTCAAGACAGTCGATTTTGGCCCGAAGTTATAGATATCAATTACATTAATCCAAATTAGTGCGGGCTATTATTGCTTCTTGTTTATCGTTTAATATGACGGTATATAGATCATGGTCATCAGGGGTAATAGCCATACATAAAAATCTCCGGTCCGTTTCGTATATTTTAATTAAATCTCCCTTGCGATTGAATTTTAACAAATAGTTATTATCGTCTGCCGCTCTATTGGCTATTGTATTATTGTTAAAAGCAATATAGACATGATTATTCGTAGTATATATACTTTTAATACCCACTATATCCGATTGGTAAATCTGGAAATCACTCTTACTTACCCGCTGACGTATTTTATCAAAAATCTCTTTTCTATTAATAGTATAGTATTTGTATTGATATAGACTATCGCTTTTTTATATCAAAGAATCGAATCTCGCCAGTAAAGGAAGAGGCTAATACTAATTTATCTTGGATTGTAGCTATATGGCTTTGCCCCAACCTATAACGCATTGAAGGATCAGAAATTGTCTTTATGAAATCTGCACAAGGATTATAAGACGCAATTTCATCTCCTTTACTGTTATAATGTTTCAAAAGGCCATCTTGGAAAAAACCGCCAACGAAATAACTAGAATCACGCGATAGATATATACCCCGATCTGTTCCAAAAGGAAGTTGTATACGTGCCGTGCAAAGTAAAGGATTTTCAGAAGAAAGGTCCAAAGAAAAATGTCTGAATACTGCTTTTTGGCGATCTAAAACAACCAAATTATTTTCAGAAAAACTCACGTCAATTGGACCGATCACTTCATTTGGACCTCGTCCTTCATGAAGTGTGCTGAATAATGAGTCTTCATTTGCTAAATTATAGACGGTAATAAATTTACCCTTAATAAAATCAGATATGAATAATAAACTATCTTTAATACACAATTTAGAAGGATTCCCCAACAGATAGTGCATGTCCATTTGTTGCAGGGTAATGTTTTGACATAATGCATTTTTGATTTTTATATCTTCAAAGGTGTTTTTATTTTCTTGGGTGCATGCACCCAAGAAAATAAAACAAACAAAAATAGCAACGCAAGGATTTTTCATGTTATTGCCATTTGAAATAATAAAATACAACTATGCTTAAATATCTTCATATAAGTTCATTTAATACACAGATAGGTCTTCTTTTAGGAGATCTATTGCAGCCAAGTATTGATATCCATTTTGCAAATTTCTTCAGACGAAATGAACCCGTATAAAAAACCTGCTTGGGTATCCAACGAAATACTCCGTATAGAATTTGCAGTCGTAAGAATTGTTTGTAAATCACCGGCCCAATCAAAAAGATGTATTTCTGTTAAACCTGTTTGATGATTTTGGTAAAGAGCCACTATTCGCTCATTGGTCGTTTCAACATCAATATAGTACATTGGCCGCGTCTCGGGAGCTTTAGATTCAATCTGCGTAAGGGAGAGAGGTTTCGAACATGTTGAAATGCTCTTACGATCACTCCCGTCCACATAACAGATATTTATCTGATCGAAATAAACCGGCAACATAACCATACGAGTGAGATCAGGACTTATGGCAATCGGGCCACCTGTAAGATTGGGTTCCTTATTAGACTGAATACTAAGTTTAAAACGCTGAATTTCTAGCCGTTTCTGAAAATCATAAATCCCTCCTGAAACATAAGTTCCCCGAATGATTTGGTATAACGCAAGCGTATCATTTATTCGATCAAAAGCAAATAGTTGTCCTGGAGAGCCAACATTACCTGGAATATCAAGCTCGGTCAATGAAAGGCGACTATCGATACAAACCTTATTCTCGGTTATACTTTTCGTCAAATTAAGCCTTGCGGATTCCTGTTTACTGCCGGAATAGAACCAAAATCCACTCCCTTCATCATTACAAGTCCTTTGTCCGGGTGTGAGATAGTTATATTCATTCGGTCCCCGTCCTACTCGAACCAAGTTAGTAAGAGGAGTCATCGTACGCCGGTCATATACAGCAAAGCGATGTTCAGGATGCAACATCGTATAGAAAACATAGAATGAATCTACAACAAAGCCATGCACCGCCCCCGGCACATCACAAGGTATTATTTCACAAGGCAATGCTATACTTCGGGGACGCTTCACTCGGATGTATTTGCTATCAAAGATATTATCGGACCGACAAGAACTCGATAGTAAAACGACCAAAACAAATGTAAAAATTTTGCTGTTTTTTATTGGTAGCATATACCTGTCTGTGATTTTGTAGGCCAAGTTAAATTATACTCAAACCGACATTCGTTATTACCAGAACATACAAAAATTCCAGGACCTCCATAATTTGGATTATAGATACAATATATAAAATCTCTGCCTTCCCCTGGATCCAATGATTCATCCTGCGCCAAAACCTCGATATTGGCATTCAGCAGATCGAAAGGATCCGGTCGGTAGTTTGCCATACAGGCAGTCACAGCCGCGGCAGCAATCAATCGACGGCATCCGCAAAAATCAGGCTCTCTTTAATACATAAAAATTTCAGGTTAAAAAGATCATAGTTTTTTCGAATTTCACAGTTGCCGTGAAATAATCCGTAAAATCCACTCTAAAGTTATACATTTTTCTATTTGAAAGCACAAATATTTCGACAAAAATTCTTACATAAAATACATCGTATATCAATATAATCAAAAGATGTCTAAAGTACGGCAACCTTACATATATAATAAAATTATTTGCAATCATTTCTTGCGGAGCTCGCACAAAAAAACACCGGGGTGATCCGGTGTCTTTGCTTTTCGGTCCGAAACCGCTGGCTGCCGATGTCCGTCCGACAGTTTCGGCGGGAGGGGAGAGACAAGAGGACGCCTATTCGTCAGTCACGATTCCCTGCACGGCGAATGTCACGGGCTTGTCGGACGCACTGTGGCGCACGGCGATCTTCTTGAAGAAGGTTCCCGGCTGTTCGGCCGAGAAATGCACCGTAAAGAACACCTTCTCGCCGGGCTGTACGGGCTTGCGGTCGTATGTGACCTGCGTGCAGTCGCACGACGAGTAGGCCTCTACCACCACGACGGGCTTGTCCGAACCGTTCTTCGCTCCGACGCGCACCTCACGGCTCCCGCCGAGCGGGAGCTCGCCCAGATCGACCGTCCCGCCGTCGAACAGCAGCACCTCGTCGGCATCCGTTTCGCGGCTCTCCATATCGACCGTCTCCTCCAGCGCGGCGAGGTTGGCCGTGGCCAAAGCCCGAGACCCGTCCGCTGCGCCACGACAGGAGACGAGCGGCAACAACAGCAGCAAAATCCAATGTCTGTCGATCATGGCCGTCAGTTTTCGGGAACATATTCCCCGTCGTGGGCGAGCATATTCTCCAAAGTTGATTTGAACAAATTCCACATCGCATCGCCATTGAGCGGATTGCCGATCAGTACGATCCGGTTATTTTTATCTAATAGAAAGGTATGCAAAGAACTATTATTAAGAGGAATGACTGGATTTATTTTTTTAAAAGTATTTGTACTATCTAATATTATATTATATGGTGTTAATTTAAGGTGTTGAATATTAAGAGTTGTGTTTTTTATTTGTTCATTTGACGGTGAGATAATAAAATAGACGGAAACGTCTGGGGTTAAAGCATTTAAATATTCAATGTATTTATTCCAATTATGGATTTGTTTTAATTGACATATAGCGCAATGTGTAGAATCATAATAAACAATTATTTTTATTTGTTGGCTTATATTCAAACTATCTGAGATGTCTTTAAAAGATATTTGATGCTGATACATTTTCCGCATTTCTGTCATATGATTATTTTTACACCCTATGAGTAACCATGACAATAAAGGAAATAATATAAGTTTGATTCGCATTATTTGCTGTATTATTTAATCTTAGCAAAGACTATGATTGGATTATCTTCCTCGTTCTCGCAGGCACGTGCTATTTCTTTTGCGATTGGCGATACAGGAGGATGTTTATGGTAATAGCCCTGCAACCAAACAACATCATAAGCGTAGATGAGCTTATTGTCGTTTTGTCCGGCTTTTCCAAAACAGTTAGGCAGTTCATCAAACATCCGTTCATAAATGGTCGTTGTACGACTATGGCTGTCGAAAACGCTCCAGCGATCAGTCGGTCCGTAGTGGAAGAAGAGACGGCCGTCCGATAAAAGAACATGATTCGGTCCCGAATACCAACGATTTTGTTTTATCGCCTGGAGGTATGTGGATAAATCCTCGAATGTTTCGAGCCGGCTTGGCCGGTTTGCACTCCGATTGCCGGAATTAAGAACAAAATACGGATCGAATTTACCCCTTTGCATATTATACAGATATATCGTATCAGAGAACAGCGGACACAACAATACGCTGTCCTGGGTAAGTTTGGTCAAGACCCCGGAATTCAGGTAGGTCTTTCCGGCGTAAAGCGATTTATAAATTCCCGCCAGTTTGCCGCGACGTTCCATGTGGTAGCCCGAAAACTGGCTTTTGAAAGAGATATTGGGACTGAAAAACAACTCCGTACCTTCCCGTCCGATGCTTTCCACGTACAGTTGCGGATAAGCGAGGGTCTTTTGGGATATATAACGTCCGTCTGGAGTGAACCGTTTGATAATCCGGTAATTATCCAAAATTAGCAATTCGTTGTTATATTCGTCTATGGAGATGTCAAATGGATATATTAATTCATTATTAGCCCGTCCATTTGTGAATTTATGTAAAAAAGCACCTTTGGATGAAAAGATATAGACGCTATTGTAGGGAATAGTCGTCAGAATATATAATTTTTCATCATAACAAATGACTTTGGCGATTTGGTCGATCAAGGCTTTATCAGGTGTATCCAATTTAATAAAATGATCGATGGTCAAACCTGAATTTTCTCGATCGATTTTTGCATCATTGATATCAATGATATGTATATTTTGTGAGGAATTGTCTTCTAGATCGTTCTCGGTTGTACATCCGTATAACAAGGCACATATAAAACAATAGATAAAATGTCTCATAATAATGAATTTATAAGACTTCATCTACTAATGTAGATGAAGTCTTTGTTCAACAACTATGGCTTGTAGGAGTGCATGTGCTCGGACATGGTTCATAGCAGGGCATACAGCGAATGAGAGTTGCTCCACATCTAGTGCATATGACAGATATTTCATATGTTCCAGAGTAAGATTCCCCTGGATCCAATGATTCATCTTGCGCCAAAGCCTCGATATTGGCATTCAGCAGATCGAAAGGATCCGGCCGGTAGTTTGCCATATAGGCAGTCACAGCTGCGGCAGCCATCAATACGACGGCACCCGCAAAAATCAGTTTCTTTTTCATACATGAAAATTTTAGGTTAAAAAGGTTGTAGTTTTTCTCGAATTTTACTGTCGCTGTAAAGCAATCCGTAAAATTCGATCTAAAGTTATATATTTCCTGTTTGAAAATACAAATATTTCGACAAAAAATTCTTGCATAAAACACACTACATGTATCAATGTAATTAAAAGACCCCTAAATGCGGACAGATCCACATATATAATAAAAATATTTATAATCATCCTTTGTGGAAACTGCATAAAAAGACCCCGGATTTTCCGGTATCTTTGTTTTTCGGTCCGAAGCCGCCATACGATCCGGCGGTCTGAATCCGCTGTCTGGGAAGAAAGTCCGGCCGATGCGCGTGCGAAACGTCCCGTCGGTCCTGAAGTTACCGCAGACAGCGCCTTCGCACCGGGGGGGGGCACGTCCCCTTCCCTCTTCGGGGCGACAGCCTCTTCCGGTATGGCTGGACAGCCGCCGTATCCTGAGAACCGCGCGGAGCCGAATAATTCCGCCGCAGGGGCCGAAAATCCGGAAATTCGTCGTATCTTTGTCCGAATCGTTCCGGCGAGCCGCACGGTGGTGGCGGATTCGCCCTGCGCGGAACCAGCGGGAGGGGCGTCCCGGGGCGGCGGAAAGAAAATACAAACGCAAACGATATATGGCAGACGAAAAAATCATCTTTTCGATGGTCGGCGTGAGCAAGACCTTCACCAACCAGAAACGGGTGTTGAACAACATCTACCTCTCTTTTTTCTACGGCGCGAAGATCGGCATCATCGGTCTGAACGGCTCGGGTAAATCGACGCTGATGAAGATCATCGCCGGCATCGACAAGAACTTCGAGGGCGAAGTGGTCTTCTCGCCGGGCTACACGGTGGGCTACCTCGAACAGGAGCCCAAGCTCGACGACGAGAAGACCGTCCGCGAGGTGGTCGAAGAGGGATGTGCCGCCACGGTGGCGCTGCTCAAGGAGTACGAAGAGATCAACACGAAGCTCTGCGAGCCGATGTCGGACGACGAGATGGCACGGCTCATCGAGCGTCAGGGCGAGCTGTACGAAAAGATCGACCACTGCAACGGCTGGGAGCTGGACAGCGTGCTCGAACGCGCGATGGACGCGCTGCGCTGCCCCGACCCGGACCAGCCCGTCAAGCACCTCTCGGGCGGCGAGCGCCGCCGCGTGGCCCTGTGCCGCCTGCTGTTGCAGCAGCCCGACGTGCTGCTTCTGGACGAGCCGACGAACCACCTCGACGCCGAATCGATCGACTGGCTCGAGCAGCACCTCCAGCAGTACAAGGGCACGGTGATCGCCGTGACGCACGACCGCTACTTCCTGGACAACGTGGCGGGCTGGATTCTCGAGCTGGACCGCGGCGAGGGCATTCCCTGGAAGGGCAACTACTCGGGATGGCTCGACCAGAAGACCAAGCGCATGGCCATGGAGGAGAAGCAGGAGTCGAAGCGCCGCAAGACGCTCGAACGCGAGCTGGAGTGGGTGCGCATGTCCCCGTCGGGACGCCATGCCAAATCGAAGGCGCGTCTTTCGGCCTATGACAAACTTATGAACGAGGATACGAAACAGAAGGAGGAAAAGCTCGAAATCTTCATTCCGAACGGTCCGCGTCTGGGCGACGTGGTGATCGAGGCGCACGACGTCTCGAAGGCTTTCGGCGACCGCGTGCTGTACGAGCACCTCGAATTTTCGCTGCCGCCCGCCGGCATCGTGGGCGTGATCGGTCCCAACGGGACGGGCAAAACCACCCTTTTCCGGATGATCATGGGGCTGGACACTCCGACGAGCGGTTCGTTCCGTGTGGGGCCCACCGTCAAGCTGGCCTACGTGGACCAGCAGCATAAGTCGATCGACCCCGAAAAGAGCGTTTTCGAGGTGATTTCGGGCGGCGCGGACCTCATCACGCTGGGCAACCGGCAAGTGAACGCCCGGGCCTACGTGGCGCGGTTCAACTTTTCGGGCGCCGATCAGGAGAAGAAGTGCGGAATGCTCTCGGGCGGCGAACGCAACCGGCTGCATCTGGCCCTCGCGCTCAAGGAGGAGGGTAACGTGCTGCTTCTGGACGAGCCGACGAACGACATCGACGTCAATACGCTCCGCGCGCTGGAGGAGGGTCTGGAGAACTTCGCGGGCTGCGCCGTGGTGATCTCCCACGACCGCTGGTTCCTCGACCGCATCGCCACGCACATCCTTTCGTTCGAAGGCGATTCGAAAGTGGTCTTCTACGAAGGCTCCTACTCGGAGTACGAGGCGTGGAAGAAGGCGCAGGGCGGCGACACGGAGCCCCATCGGGTGCGTTACAAAAAATTGATGGCTTGATAAAATGCGTATTGCGGCCTTTTTCCTGCTCGTCTTGGGGTTTTCCTCATGCGGGATGCCGGCAAACCGTCCGGTCGATGCGTTTGTCTGGGACAAACTCTGCGCCCACGAAGATCCAGACCATGTGGAACCGGTCGGGAAGTGCGATCTCGACGAATTTCTCGTCGAGATGGAGCGGTTTCCCTGGTATGAGCAGGCGCGCGAGGCTCTGAAGTTCAGGAAAAACTCCCCCACCCTTTCGGTGACGGATTTGAAGACCGACCGTTCGTTTTTCATTTCATCCGCTGTGGACGACAACGACCGGTTGGGATATTTCGTCGGATATATCTATCCCGGGGAGCAGGGAACGCGAGCACGGCGCTACGTGAGCATGTATGAGGTCGAACAAATGGAAGCGATCCGCGAAACAGTCGTCTTGTTCTTCCGCCGTGACGAGGCCGCATTGAAGCGCCTGCTCGGGGAACAGCCCAAATACATGGACACACGGGATAACACGGGTTGGGAAAAATACCTGAAAATGAAACGAAAATTTATGTAATATGGCACAACAGAAACCTTCGATACCCAAAGGCACGCGCGACTTCTCCCCCGCGGAGATGATGCGCCGCAACTACATTTTCGACACGATCCGGCAGGTGTTCCGCACCTACGGTTTCGCACCGCTCGAAACCCCCGCGATGGAGAACCTCTCGACGCTGCTGGGCAAGTACGGCGACGAGGGCGACAAGCTCCTGTTCCGGATTCTCAACTCGGGCGACTACGCCGCGGGCCTTTCGGACGGGGAGCTGCGCAGCGCCTCGCACATCAGCGAGAAGGGGTTGCGCTACGATCTGACCGTCCCCTTCGCGCGCTACGTCGTGCAGCATCAGGGCGAACTGACCTTCCCTTTCAAGCGTTACCAGATGCAGCCCGTGTGGCGTGCCGACCGTCCGCAAAAGGGGCGTTACCGCGAATTCTACCAGTGCGACGTGGACGTGATCGGCACGCGCTCGCTGCTGTGCGAGGTGGAGCTGGTGGAGATCGTCGAGCGGGTCTTCGCGGCGCTGGGCATCCGCGTCGCGCTGAAGATGAACAACCGCAAGATTCTCTACGGCATAGCCGAAGCCATCGGCCATGCAGACAAGATGACGGACATCACCGTGGCCATCGACAAGCTCGAGAAGATCGGGCTGGAGAACGTGCGGGCCGAACTGCTCGGACGGGGACTTTCGCCCGAGGCGGTGGACCGGCTTCAACCGATTCTCGAGCTGAGCGGAGACAACGACTCGAAACTCGCGCAGTTACGCGACGTGCTGGCCTGCTCCGAAACGGGTCTGAAAGGCATCGAGGAAATGCGGACCGTCTTCGACTGCGTGGCCCGGCTGGGGCTCGCGATGCCCGTCGAGCTGGACCTCTCGCTGGCACGCGGACTGAACTACTACACCGGGGCGATCTTCGAGGTCAAGGCCCTCGACTTCGCCATCGGATCGATTTCGGGCGGCGGCCGTTACGACGATCTTACGGGCATCTTCGGAATGCCCGACGTGTCGGGCGTCGGCATCTCGTTCGGCGCGGACCGCATCTACGACGTGATGACGGGCCTCGGCCTCTTCCCCGCCGAACTGAACTGCTCGACGCGCGTGCTGTTCACGAATCTCGGCGAGGCGGAGCAGGCCGCCGTGCTGCCGCTGTTGCGCTCCGTGCGCGACGCGGGCGTTCCGGCCGAGATCTACCCCGATCAGGCCAGGATGAAGAAACAGATGGAGTACGCCAACCGCCGCGGCATTCCGCTGGTGGCCATCGTCGGCTCGGAAGAGCTGGCCGCAGGCGTCGTCACGCTCAAGGACATGCGGACGGGCGACCAGCGGCAGGTCCCCTTCGCCGAGGTGGCCGGCGCCGTGAAATAGGCGGCCGCGCCGCCGGACAAAAAACTGACCGAGATGCACAAACCGTTATCGGCTCTGCTCGCCCTGCTCTGTGCGCTGCCTCTGGCGGCGCAGGACCGGGCGGACGTGGAGCAGTTGCAGAAATTCGCCCGGGTGTACCGTTACCTGACGGAGCTCTACGTGGACGACGAGGACATGGCTCCCGTCGTCGAGGGGGCCATTGCGGGCATGCTCGAACGGCTCGACCCCCATTCGGCCTACCTCACGGCCGAGGAGATGCAGGGCGTGCGCGAGAGCATCGACGGGGAGTTCAGCGGAATCGGCGTGGAGTTCAACGTGCTGCGCGACACGATCATCGTGGTGAACACCGTCGCCGGAGGCCCTGCCGAACGCGCCGGAATGCGGGCCAACGACCGCATCGTGCGCATCGACACGACGGAGGCCGTGGGCTTCACGCGCGCCGACGTGCCGAAGCACCTGCGCGGCAAGACCGGCACGAAGGTCGCGCTGGAGGTCGTGCGCCACGGCGTTCCGGAGCGGCTGCGCTTCACGCTCGTGCGCGACAGGATTCCGCTCAACACGGTCGATGCGGCCTACCGGGTCTCGGACAGCGTGGGCTACATCAAGGTGAACCGCTTCGGACAGACCACGATGGCCGAATTCGGGGAGGCGTACCGCAAACTGGGGCGGCCCGGGGCACTGATCCTCGATTTGCAGGGCAACGGCGGCGGACTGCTCGACCAGGCGATCGGCATGGCGGGCTTTTTCCTGCCGCGCGGCGCCGTGGTCGTCTCCACCGAGGGACGCGCCGTGCCGCCCACGGATTTCGAGACCCAAAGCCCGGGCGAGGACACCGCAGGACGGCTGGTCGTGCTGATCGACGAAGCGTCGGCGTCGGCGTCGGAGATCGTCGCCGGCGCCGTACAGGACTGGGACCGGGGCATTGTCGTGGGACGGCCGAGCTTCGGCAAGGGGCTCGTGCAGCGGCAGATCGGACTGCCCGACGGTTCGGCCGTGCGGCTCACCGTGGCCCGCTACCACACCCCTTCGGGACGCGTCATCCAGCGCCCCTACGAGAAGGGCAACCGCCGCGAATACTACCTCGACCATCTGCGCCGTTACGACGACCGGACGCGCGATTCGCTCGACGCCGGAGCTCCGGCCTACCGCACGCTGCGCACCGGGCGCACGGTCTATGGCGGCGGAGGCATCCGCCCCGACGTCGTCGTGGCGCCCGACACGGCGGGCTATTCGGATTACTACGCGCGGCTGATCCGTCAGGGCGTCGTGGCCGACTTCGTGAACGACTGGCTCGACCGTGCGCGCGACAGCCTTTCGCGGCGTTACGCCGATTTCGAAGCCTTCGACGCGGGATTCGCCCCCTCGGACAGTCTGCTCGGCCGCCTCACGGCCGAAGGCGAGCGGCGCGGCGTGGCGTTCGATGCGGCCGGATTCGCCGCCTCCGGCGCCCGTCGTGCGCATCCAGCTCAAGGCGCTGGCCGCCCAGCGGATGTTCGGTCCGGCAGCCTATTTCCGGGTCGTAAATCCCTCGCTCAATGCGGCGTATATCCGTGCGACGGAGATTCTCGCCGACTGGCGGCGGCGGGGCGAACCGCTTCTCGAAGGGAAAATTAGGCGGAAGTTTTTGGCGATCCGGATTCTTTTGCGTATATTCGTATACCTAAAGACCAGAATCGTATAGTTCCGGATTAACCTAAAAGCTACCGTTCATGTCTCTTTCACCCATACGCCGCGGAAGCGAGGAGCACGACGATCCCGTTTTATCGAAAGCCGTCAAGGCCGGCCGACGCACCTATTTCTTCGATGTCCGGGCCACGCGCAGCGACGACTATTTCCTGACCATCACCGAGAGCCGCAAAATGACCGACGCCAGAGGCGAGGTTACCTTCGACCGGCATAAAATCTTTCTTTATAAGGAAGATTTCGACAAATTCGTGTCGGAACTCGCCGAAACGATCGCGTTCATCCGCTCTCGGACGTCCGTCGCGGCCGAAAGCGGAGAGTGAGGAGCCGCGCCGGTTCCGGCACTCCCGTCGTGCGGGCGGGGCGGCCGGCCGAAACCGGCGCGCGCGAATATCTCGGGAGTCCCGGATTCCGGATCGCGGGGCTGTTTCGTGTTTCCGGCAGCCCGGCGCGACGACCGGAAACGCCGCATAAAATCTTTCCTGGATTTGTTTCTGCGCGATGCTTGCACTATCTTTGTCTCCGGATAAACGGACCGGACGACCGTAGCGTCGTATCCGCCGCTACGCACCGTTCGTGCGGCCGCGGCGGGAGCGGAGTGACGTTTGTCCGCATTGCACACGGGCGTTTCCGCACGGACCGGTGCGGCCCCGCAGCCGGGGACGTGTCCCGGACGGGCGGAGACCGAAACACGGAATTATGAAATTCACCAAATCTGTCGTTTTGGCGCTCAAGGGATGCGCCATGGGTATGGCCGATGTCGTTCCGGGCGTCTCGGGCGGCACGATCGCCTTCATTTCGGGAATCTACGAGGAACTGATCGACTCGATCCGCAGCGTCGATGCCACGGCCCTGCGGCTGCTGGCGCGCCTGCGGCTGGGCGAGTTGTGGCGGCACGTGAACGGCCGTTTCCTGCTGCCCGTACTGACGGGCATCGCCATCGCCGTCTTCTCGCTGGCGCGGCTGATGACCTACCTGCTCGAACATCACCCGATCGAAATCTGGTCGTTCTTCTTCGGTTTGATCGTCGCCTCGGCACTGCTGGTTTCCAAACAGATCGGCCGTTGGGACTGGCGCACGGCCGCGGCGCTGGCCGTGGGGGCCGCCGCCGCATGGTGGATCACCGTCGCCACGCCGACCGAAACGCCGAACGACTGGTGGTTCGTCATGCTGTCGGGGGCCGTCGCCATCTGCGCCATGATCCTGCCCGGCATCTCCGGGGCCTTCATCCTGTTGCTGCTGGGGAAGTACCAGTATATCATGCAGGCCGTCGGCGACCTGAACATTCCCGTCATCGCTATCTTCGCCGTCGGCGCCGCCGCCGGCATCATCTCCTTCTCGCACCTGCTGTCGTGGCTGCTTAAACGCTGGCACGACGTCACGGTGGCGGTACTGATGGGCTTCATGGTCGGCTCGCTCAACAAGGTGTGGCCGTGGAAGGAGACCGTCGAGACCTACACCGACAGCCACGGGGTCCTGCAGCCGCTCGTGGAACGAAACATCGCTCCGGGGCATTTCGAGGCGCTGTACGACAAACCGTCGCTGCTCGCGGAGGCCGTGCTGCTTTGCGCGGCGGGATTCCTCGCCATCTACGGCATCGAGTTGCTGGCACGTATCGTGCTCAAAAAACGGGAAGAGTAGCCATGCGCCGGTTCGGATTGATCGGCCGGCCGCTCGGGCATTCGGCATCGGCGAAGTACTTCACGGAAAAATTCCGCAAAGAAGGATTATCGGACTGCGAATATGCACTTTACGAACTTCCGTCCGTCGAAGAGCTGCCGTCTTTGCTGGCTGCGATGCCGGAGTTGTGCGGACTGAACGTCACGATTCCCTACAAACGCAGTGTCATGCATCTGCTGGACCGCATCGCTCCCGAGGCGCAGGCCATCGGCGCGGTGAACTGCATCCGCCGCCTGCGGAACGGAACGCTGGAGGGCCACAATACCGACATCGCCGGACTGCGCGCCGCACTCGACCGCCTGCTGGGCGGGGCCGAACCTGCGCAGGCGCTGGTGCTCGGCACGGGGGGCGCCTCGCAGGCCGTGCAATACGCATTGGCCGAACGCGGGATTCCTTTCGCACTGGTGTCGCGCGACGCGGCGAAAGGCAACTACACTTACGACAACCTGCCGTGCGAAGCGGTCGCCGAGAGCCGCCTCATCGTCAATGCGTCGCCCGTGGGGACCTACCCCGCCGTCGGGGAAGCGCCGCGAATCCCCTATGCCTATATCACGCCGGAGCATTTTCTGCTCGACCTGGTTTACAACCCGCCGCTGACTCGTTTTCTCGACTGCGGTCTCCGGCGAGGGGCGCGCGTACTGAACGGCGAGACGATGTTCCGCGGGCAGGCCGAGGCGTCGTGGAGAATATGGAATACCTGAAGCGCGACACGAACCAAAAGCTGTAAACGGATGAAAAAGTATTTACTGCTGCCTATTATCTCGGCGGCGTTCTGCACCTTTGCGGCCTTCGGGCAGGAGCAGCCCGAAGCACCCCGCTTCAACGGGGCCGACGTACAGTATTTCATGCGCCGGCTCATCGGCGAGTTCGGAAAGGTCGTACGGGAGAGGAACGTGCCCGCCGAAACGCTTTCGCCGAAAGTCGGCGTGGCGTTCGTGGTCCGTGCCGACGGCAGCATCGACGAGTGGCGTTTCCGCGACAGCACGTCGGAGGGACGCGACCGCTGCGACCTTGCCCCCGCTTCGGAGGCCACCCGCGCAACGCTGACCGAAGCCTTCTCCCGCCTCGGAGGCTGGAGCCCCGCCACCTACGCGGACGGACGCACGACGGACTACACCCTGCGGCTGACGCTCCGGATTCCCGTCGAAAAATACCTCCGCGAGCAGGACCCCGATCCGCTGCTCTTCCTGGGCGAGGATCCGGGCGAGAGTTTCACGGAGTGGATGCGGGAGCGCGTCCGCTACGACGAACGTTTCGCACGGGTCGGCGGTATCGTGTGCGTGAAGTTCTACATCGAGCCGGACGGCCGTATCACGATCGGTGAAACGCTCGAGACGCCCGATCCGAAACTGTCGAAGGAGGTAATCCGTGTAATCCGCGGCAGCAAAGGTAAATGGACGCCCCGCAAGGTAGATGGCGTACCTCAGCGTACCGCTTACGAATACCGCTGCAACTACGTGAACGAAAGCTACTGACGCCTCCGGAGCAGACCGCTCGCGGACGAAGACGAATGCGAACCGCCCCTGCCGCAACGGATTGCGCAGGGGCGGATTCTTTCGCATGCGGGGCGTCGCGGCCGTGCGCCTACCGGTGGTGCAGCATGGCCCGGGCCTTTTCGTAGTCCTCTTCGCGGACGACGACCTGCGCGGGCATCGTGCCGATGGGATAGATGGCCGACATGTATTCGTTGCGGATCGTCGCCCAGATTCCGGCACTGTCGAGCATCGACTTGGCGATTTCGGCTTCCGTGATGGTGTTGTACTCCGCCAGTACAATCATGGTCTCGTCTTGCATAGTTTTTCGTTTTTCGTTGGATATTTAAAGTTAAGCATTTTGTTGATAAAATGCAAGACCCCTGCCACTAATTCTCCGGAAATAATCGCTATCTTTGTCCGTGCGTATCCGGCCGCGGCGGCCGGCGGTCCGCGGAACCCGAACGGCGCGGAGAAGATGCACGCCGCGCCGGAGCGAAAACAACGTTACGACAATGCCCCAATTCGTTCACCTTCACGTACATTCCCAATATTCGATCCTCGACGGACAGGCCAGTATCCAGCGTCTGGTGGACAAGGCCATGGCCGACGGACAGCCCGGCATCGCCATCACGGACCACGGCGACATGTTCGGCATCAAGGAGTTCTACAACTATGTCAAGAAGGTCAAGGGCAAGCTCAAGGACAAAGCCGCCGACTGCGAGAAAAGACTCGAGGAGCTGCGCGGCGGAGAAGCCGGGGCGGCGGAGATCGCCGACTGCGAGAAGCAGCTCGCAGAGCTGAAGCGCAAGCTCGCCTTCAAACCCATCATCGGCTGCGAGGTCTATGTGGCGCGCCGCAGACTGCACGACAAGGAGGGCAAGCCCGACCAGAGCGGCTACCACCTCATCCTGCTGGCCAAGAACCTGAAGGGTTACCACAACCTCATCAAGATCGTCTCGAAGGCGTGGACCGAGGGCTTCTACATGCGCCCGCGTACGGACCGCGTGGAGATCGAGAAGTACCACGAGGGACTGATCTGCTGCTCGGCCTGCCTGGCGGGCGAAGTCCCGCGCGCGATCACGGCCGACGACATGGAGAAGGCCGAGGAGTCGATCCTCTGGCACAAGCGGGTCTTCGGCGACGACTACTATCTGGAGCTCCAGCTCCACAAGGCGACCGTCGAGCGGGCCAACCACGAGGCCTACCCCATGCAGCTCAAGGTGAACAGACACCTGCGCGAACTGGCCGCCAGACACGGGATACGCACGGTCTGCACGAACGACGTGCACTTCGTGGACGAAGACAACGCCGAGGCGCACGACCGCCTGATCTGCCTCTCGACGGGCAAGGACCTCGACGATCCCAAACGGATGCTCTATTCGAAGCAGGAGTGGCTCAAGACGACGGCCGAAATGGCCGCGATCTTCGGCGAGACGGACCCCGAGGCGATGGCCACGACGGTCGATATATGCAACCAGGTGGAGTGCTACTCCATCGACCATGCGCCGATCATGCCGACGTTCGCCATTCCGGCCGACTTCGGCACGGAGGAGGAATACCGCGCCCGCCTGACGGAGCAGGACCTCTTCGACGAGTTCACGCGCGACGAGCACGGACAGGTGGTCATGTCCGAAGAGGAGGGGCGCAAGAAGATCGAGAAGCTGGGCGGATACGACAAGCTCTACCGCATCAAGCTCGAGGCCGACTACCTGGCCAAACTCACGATGGAGGGGGCGCACCGGCGCTACGGCGAGCATCTGACCGAGGAGCAGGAGGAGCGGCTGCGCTTCGAGCTGCACATCATGAAGACGATGGGTTTCCCGGGCTACTTCCTCATCGTGCAGGATTTCATCCGCGCGGCACGCGAGGAACTGGACGTCTCGGTGGGTCCGGGACGAGGCTCGGCGGCCGGATCGGCCGTGGCCTACTGTCTCGGCATCACGCAGATCGACCCCATCGCCTACGACCTGCTGTTCGAGCGCTTCCTCAATCCGGACCGTATCTCGCTGCCAGATATCGACGTCGATTTCGACGACGACGGCCGCGGCCGCGTGCTGAACTGGGTGACGCAGAAATACGGCAAGGAGAAGGTGGCGCACATCATCACCTACGGCACGATGGCCACCAAGCTGGCCATCAAGGACGTGGCGCGCGTGCAGAAACTCATGCTCTCGGAGTCGGACCGGCTGTGCAAGCTCGTCCCCGACAAGATTCCGGACAAGAAGCTCAACCTCCAGAACGCAATCGACTACGTACCCGAGCTCAAGGCGGCCGAGCAGTCGGACAACCCCGTGCTGCGCGACACGATACGCTATGCCAAGATGCTCGAGGGCAACGTCCGCAATACGGGCGTTCACGCCTGCGGCACGATCATCTGCCGCGACGACATCACCGACTGGGTCCCCGTCTCGACGGCCGACGACAAGGAGACCGGCGAGAAGATGCTCGTCACGCAGTACGAAGGCTCGGTGATCGAGGACACGGGTCTCATCAAGATGGACTTTCTCGGACTGAAGACCCTCTCGATCATCAAGGATGCCGTGGAGAACATCCGCCAGACGAAAGGCGTCAAAATAGACATCGACGACTTCTCGATCATCGACGATCCGGCGACCTACCGCCTTTACGGCGAGGGCCGTACGGTCGGGACGTTCCAGTTCGAGTCCGCAGGCATGCAGAAATACCTGCGCGAGCTGCAACCCTCGACCTTCGAGGACCTGATCGCCATGAACGCCCTCTACCGTCCGGGGCCGATGGACTACATCCCCGACTTCATCGCCCGCAAGCACGGCCGCAGTCCGATCGTGTACGACATCCCGATCATGGAGAAGTACCTGAAGGACACCTACGGAGTGACGGTCTACCAGGAGCAGGTCATGCTGCTGTCGCGCCTGCTGGCCAACTTCACCCGCGGCGAGTCGGACACGCTGCGAAAGGCCATGGGCAAGAAGCTCAAGGACAAGCTCGACGCACTGAAACCCAAGTTCATCGCCGGAGGGCAGAAGAACGGCCACGACCCGAAGGTGCTCGAAAAGATCTGGGCCGACTGGGAGAAGTTCGCCTCCTATGCCTTCAACAAGTCGCACGCCACGTGTTACTCGTGGGTGGCGTTCCAGACCGCCTACCTCAAGGCCAACTACCCCTCGGAGTACATGGCCGCGGTGCTGAGCCGGAACCTGACGAACATCGAGCAACTGACACTCTACATGAACGAGTGCAAGCGCATGGGCATCAGCGTACTGGGGCCCGATATCAACGAGTCGATGCGCACCTTCTCGTCCAATGCCGCGGGCGACGTGCGCTTCGGTCTCGCAGCCGTGAAGGGCGTAGGAGAAGCGGCCGTGGAGAGCATCATCGCCGAACGGAAGGCCAACGGGCGGTTCAAGGACGTCTATGACTTCATCGAACGCGTGAACTACTCGCTCGTGAACCGCAAATGCCTGGAGAACCTGGCCTACGCCGGGGCATTCGATTCGATCGCCGACTTCCCGCGCAACAAGTTCTTCGGAGCCGATGCGCGCGATTCGAGCGGCGTCACCTTCATCGAACAGCTCATGCGCTACGGACAGCGTTACCAGACCGAGCAGAACAACGCCCAGCAGAGCCTGTTCGGCGGCGGCGAGCACGTGGACATCCAGCGTCCCGTGACTCCGGCCTGTCCGGACTGGAGCCAGCTCGAGAAACTCTCGAAAGAGCGCGAAATGGTGGGGCTCTATCTCTCGGCGCACCCGCTCGACGACTACAAGATCATCATCGACCACATGTGCAAGACGCAACTCTCGGAGCTGGAGAATCTCGACCCGCTCAAGGGACAGGAGATCGCCGTGGCGGGTATGGTCGTCAGCGTGCAGAACCTGATGACCAAGACCGGCAAGCCGTGGGGCAAATTCAAGCTGGAGGACTACAACGGAGCGCACGAGTTCGCGCTTTTCGGCAAGGACTACGAGAATTTCCGCAAGTACCTCTTCGCCGACTACTTCCTCTTCATCCGCGGGAAGGTGCAGCCCAAGCCCTACAACGACCAGGAGCTGGAGTTCAAGATCGTCGGCATGACGCAGCTCTCCGAGATGCGCGACTCGATCAAGGAAATGGTCGTGCAGTTGCCCGTGAGCGACGTGACCGAGGCGCTCATCCGCGGTTTCTCGGAGTGCGTGCGGCAGTCGAAGGGCGACACGCTGCTGCGCGTGAACGTCTTCGACCGCGAAGCGCGCGTGGCGCTCAACCTCTTTTCGAAGAGCCATAAGGTGAGCCTCTCACAGCCGCTGGTCGGATACCTGGAAGAGAACGAGATCAAATATTCAATCGCATAAACTTAAATTTCAATTCACAACAACTATGGCATTGGCTATCAACAAGGAGAACTTTGAGCAACTGCTCGCTTCAGGGCAGCCCGTCGTAATTGATTTCTGGGCCGAATGGTGCGGACCCTGCCGCACGATGTCGCCGATCGTGGACGAGCTGGCGGCCGAATACGAAGGACGCGTCGTCATCGGCAAATGCGACGTCGAGGAGAACGACGAGATCACGATGAAATACGGCGTGCGGAACATTCCGACGATCGTATTTCTCAAAGGCGGGGAGCAGGTGGACAAGCAGGTCGGCGCCTGTTCGAAGGACGCGCTGAAGGCGAAGATCGAAAAACTGCTCTGAGCCGTGCTCCGCAGCGTCGATTTCCACGGGCTCCGTGCCGTGGAGTTCTCCAAAGGCGACTATACGGCGCTGGTGATCCCCGAAATCGGGGCCAACCTCGTGCGGCTGTGCCACACGGGGCTGGGCGCGGAGATTCTGCGCACGCCCGCGGCCGACGAGATCGAGACCTTCCGGCGCCGTCCGCAGGTTTTCGGAATGCCGCTGCTCTTCCCGCCCAACCGTATCGCCGACGGACGTTACGAGTTCGACGGGCGGACGTACCGCTTCCCCATCACGATCGAGAAGGAGCACAACTACCACCACGGCATCCTCAAAAGCCAGCCGTTCGCCGTGTCGAAGGCATGGGAGACCGACGAGGAGACGCTCGTGGAATGCCGCTACTACTCGAACGCCGGGAACGACGCCGTGTTCCGCGACTTCCCGCACGAGTTCAAGTGCAAGCTGATCTACCGCCTCACGTCCCGCGGCATGGAGGTCGAGGCGATGTTCGCCAACCGCAGCCGGCTGCCGATGCCCGTCGGCGCGGGTTTTTATACGCCGATGCGGATCCCCTTCGCCGGAGGCGCGGCGGAGGATTACGTGATGCGCGCGGCCGTCGGCGAGGAGATCGAGCTGGATGCCCGCAAGCTCCCGACGGGCCGCAGACTGCCGCTCTCGGAGCGCTTCGCCAGGCTGCGCGGCGAGGGGCTGCAAGTGACCGGATGCGAACCGATCGAGGCTGCCTTCACGGTGTGCGGGATCGAGGTGGACGGACGGGAGTTCCGCGGGGCGCTGGTCGAGAACCGGCGCTCGGGCGCAAGGACTTTCTTCGAGGCGGACGGACAGACCACGAGCTGGACGCTCTGGAACAACGGCGGCGAAGTCCCCTACTGCTGCCCCGAACCGCAGTCGTGGACGACGAACGCCCCGAATGCCGCGGATCCCGCGGCCGAAGGGTTCCGTTCCGTAGCGCCGGGCGACAAGTGGAGCATGCGCTTCCGGCTCTACGCGCAATGACGCGGCGCCGGAAACCGGAGGGCAGGCGCGACCTCCGCACGACCGAATCGGAAAACCCCTCGCACTCGTCGAGGGGTTTTCGTTTTACAGACACGGAAAAAACATGAAATACGAATCGTTGAAGGGCCACGGCGCCATGCTCGGGGCCAACGCCATGTGGGGACTGATGTCCCCGGTGGCCAAAGCGGTCATGGCGGGCGGCGTCGTGACGCCGCTCGTCGTCACCGACCTGCGCGTGGCCGGGGCGATGCTCCTCTTCTGGACGGCCTCGCTCTTCCGCAGGCCGGAACACGTGCCGCCGGCGGACATGATGAAACTCTTCGGGGCTTCGCTGCTGGCGATCGTCTTCAACCAGGGATGCTTCATCTTCGGCGTGGGATGACCTCGCCCGTGGACGCCTCGATCATCACGACGAGCATGCCGCTCGTGGCGATGATCCTGGCCGCCGTCCTTCTCAAGGAGCCGGTCACCGGCAAGAAACTGCTCGGTATCGCAGCGGGCGCGACGGGCGCGCTGCTGCTCATTCTGGGCAGCAGCGGCGCGGAAGCGGCCGGGGCCGCGGGCGGCAAATCCGTCTGGGGCGACCTACTGGTGTTGCTGGCGCAGTGCAGCTATGCGCTCTATATCGTGCTGTTCAAGAACTTCGTCGGCCGCTACTCGCCGGTGACGATCATGAAGTGGATGTTCACCTACTCGTTCGTCTGCCTGCTGCCTTTCTCCTACGACGACCTGATCGCTACGGAGTGGACGGCGCTGGAGCGGAACGCGCTGCTGTCGCTGGGCTATATCGTCGTCGGCAGCACGTTCCTGAGCTATATCCTCGTCATCGTAGGCCAGAAACTGTTGCGCCCGACCGTGGCCGGCATGTATAACTACGTGCAGCCGCTCGTGGCCAGCATCGTGGCGGTCTGCTGGGGTATGGACAGCTTCAACCTGTCGAAAATCCTCTCGGTCGTGCTGATCTTCGGCGGCGTCTATCTGGTGACGATGAGCCGCAGCCGGGCCGACGAGGAGCGCACCGCAGCCGCGGGAGGCGGCGCGAAGGAGGCATGAAGGAGAAAAGCACGCGCGGAAAATGAAAAATCCCGGTACGGCATATCGCCGTACCGGGATTTTCGTCCGTTGCGGATGCGGATCAGCGCTTCTGTCCGAACCGCTCGTAGAAGACCGTCTCTTCGAGCGGCTTGCGCAGCGTCGCATGACGGTCGGGCGAGGCGGGGGCGTCGGCCCCGTAACCGATGAGCAGGATGTTCACCGGCTCGACCGTATCGGGCAATCCGAACTCTTCGCGCACGGCTTCGGGCTTGAACATGCAGATCCACAACGTGTCGAGTCCGAGCGATGCGGCGGCGAGCATCATGTGGTCGGTGACGATCGAGGCGTCGATGTCGCCGATACGCTTGCCGTCGTACTTGCGGGTCCACACCTCGGCAGTGTCGGCGCAGACGACGACGGCCGCCGGAGCCCCGAAGTCGCGCGTACAGCGCGCGAGGCGCTCCATTCCCTCCGGCGATTCGACGACGATGAGCCGCTGAGGCTGCCGGTTGGCGCCCGTGGGGGCCACGCGCCCCGCTTCGAGAACGGCGGCGAGTTTTTCGGGTTCGACCTTCCGGTCGAGGTACTTGCGGCAGGCATACCGCTTTTTGGCCAATGCGAGAAAATCCATATCTTCTTCGGTTTTCGGGTGTCACCCCTCCGTTCCGGCGGGGCGGAGCCGTCGCGCGGATTTCGCTCCGCGGCACGCTCCGCAAGCGAAGATACGAAAAAATACGCACCCGGCAAAACGGCGCCCGGCGGTGAATGGCAGACGGGACTGACAAAGTGGCAGACAACAGGAGCTGGCACACCGTTTGTTGGAGCAGTGAAGCGGAAAATAACTGAAAACAACACGATACGATTATGAAAAACGGAAAAATCGGAGTCACCACGGAGAATATCTTCCCCGTGATCAAGAAATTCCTCTATTCGGACCACGAAATCTTCCTGCGCGAGCTGATCTCGAACGCCGTGGATGCGACGCAGAAGCTCAAAACCCTCTCGTCGATGGGCGAAGCAAAGGGCGAGCTGGGCGACCTCGCAATTCGCGTCGCGGCGGACAAGGAGCGGAAGACGCTGACCGTGACGGACCGCGGCGTGGGCATGACGGCCGAGGAGGTGGACCGCTACATCAACCAGATCGCCTTCTCGGGGGCCGAGGAGTTCATGGCCAAATACAAGGACCAGGCGATCATCGGCCACTTCGGACTGGGCTTCTACTCGGCGTTCATGGTCTCGGACAAGGTGGAGATCGTGACCCGCTCGTGGAAGGAGGGCGCCCGGACCGTGCGCTGGAGCTGCACCGGAACGCCCGAATTCGAGATGGAAGAGACCGACGAGGAGCACGACCGCGGCACGACGATCACGCTGCACCTCGCCGAAGACGCGCTCGAATACGCCGAGGACTCGAAAATCGAGGGGCTGCTCAGAAAATACTGCCGCTTCCTGCCCGTGCCGATCGTCTTCGGCAAGGTCAAGGAGTGGAAGGACGGCAAGTACGTGGATACGGACAAGGACAACGTCATCAACGACGTGGATCCGCTGTGGACGCGCAAGCCGACCGAAATCACCGAGGAGCAGTACAAGGAGTTCTACCGCGAGCTCTACCCGATGAGCGACGAACCGCTGTTCTCGATCCACCTGAACATCGACTATCCGTTCCACCTGACGGGCATACTCTACTTCCCGAAGATCCACAACAACTTCGAAATCCAGAAGAACAAGATCCAGCTCTACTCGAACCAGGTGTTCGTGACGGATCAGGTCGAGGGCATCGTACCGGAGTACCTGACGTTGCTGCACGGCGTGATCGACTCGCCGGACATTCCGCTCAACGTCTCGCGCAGCTACTTGCAGAGCGACGCCAACGTGAAGAAGATTTCGAGCTACATCACCCGCAAGGTCGCCGACCGGCTGCAGGAGCTGTTCAACACCCTGCGCGCCGATTACGAGTCGAAGTGGGACGACCTGAAGATCTTCATCCAGTACGGCATCCTGACCGACGAGAAGTTCGCCGAGAAGGCCGCGGACTTCATGCTCTGGAAAAACGTCGAGGGCAAGTACTTCACCCCGAAGGAGTACACGGAAAAGGTGAAGGAGGCGCAGACCGACAAGAACAAGCAGGTGGTGTTCCTCTACGTGGACGATCCCGAGGAGAAGCACACCTTCCTCGAGGCGGCCAAAGGCAAGGGTTACGACGTGCTGTGGATGGACGGCCAGCTCGACAACCACTATATCAACTGGTACGAGTCGAAGCACAAGGACGAACGCTTCGTGCGTGTGGACAGCGACGTGATCGACAAGCTGGTTCAGAAGGAGGAGAGCATGAAGATGTCGCTCACCGAGGCGCAGCAGGAGTTGCTCACACCCGTCTTCGAGAGCCAGATGCCCAAGGACGAGAAGATCAACTACCACATTTCGTTCGAGGCCATGTCGCCCGACGAGGCGCCGGTGGTCATCACGCAGAACGAGTTCATGCGCCGCATGAAGGAGATGGCCGCCGTGGGCGGCGGAGGCATGAGCCAGTTCTACGGACAGATGCCCGACAACTTCACGATCGCGGTGAACGGCAACCACCCCATCGTCATCGACATTCTCGCCGACGTGGAGAAGGCCTACGGCGACAAGCTGAAGACCACGACCAAGAAGATCGACGCCGCAGTGGCCGAGGAGAAGCGGTTCGAAGAGATCGTAAAGGACAAGAAAGAGGCGGACCTCACGCCCGAAGAGAAATCGACGCGTGAGGAGCTGTCGAAGAAAGTCGTGACGCTGCGTGACGAACGCAACGAGCGACTGCGGCAGATCGGCGGCGAGAACCGCCTCGTCAAGCAGATCATCGACCTGGCGCTGCTGACCAACGGCATGCTGAAGGGCAAGAACCTCACGGACTTCATCCAGCGTTCGATCTCGCTCATCGAGAAATAAGGCCGCATGGGCTGTAATGCAGAAAGAGGCTGTCCAAAGTCTGTTTTCTAAAGAAATGGCCCCCGTCAGAGTGATCTGACGGGGGCCATTTCAGTTTGCAGGACCGTGTGCCGCACGGCCTCTTTTCCTGTCAGGGGCATCCCTCGGCTGCCGGAAAACATGTTCCCGCCCGCGGACTGCACCGGGGAACGAATGCACGAGGGTCGAACGGCCCGGCATCCGCCGCGCAGTCCCGGCCGGAGGAGATCACTCCTGCCAGCGGGTATCGAGCAGCGCGAGGAACCACTCCGGACAGCGGCAAGGACGGCGCGTGTCGCTGTGGATGAATCCCAGTTGCGTCATACCGGTGTTTATCAGCTCGCCCTGCTCGTTGTAGATTTCGTAGAAGAAGTTGATGCGTGCGGCGGGTTTCTCGCGGAGGATGATGCGCACGGTGAGCAGCTCGTCGAAATAGGCCGGCTTGCGGTATTTCGACTGCACCTCGAGTATCGGCATCATGATCCCTCGCCGCTCCACTTCGGCGAAAGACATGCCCAGCTCGCGGAGCAGTTCGCTGCGTGCGGCTTCGTAATAGCAGATGTAGTTCGAGTGATGGCAGATGGCCATCTGGTCGGTATGTTTGTACCAGACCCGGATCTTGCAGTCGTGACTCAACATGGTCGTCGTTCTTTTGTTTATTCGTTGTTTCGGCCGGATACGCCGTTCTCCCCGCATGCGGTCTCCGCCGTAGCCGGAGTCTCCTGCACCGCCGCACGGAAGCGATGGCCCAGCAACCGCTCGGCCTCTGCGATCCGTCCGGTCTCCACCAGCCGGCGGATCGCCGTGGAACTGACATGCTCGCCCTCCACGCTCCGCTCGTCCACGCGGATTACCCGCATCCCCAGCGCCGCCAGACGGTCGCAGTCGATGCGGTCGTGGCCGAAACGGTGATCGTATCCGGCCACGAGCGTCGCGGCCCCCACCTTTCCTATCAGGTAGCGCCGGGCGAACTCCTCGCCGGAGAGGGCGCTGAACGTGCGGTCGAACGGGATCACGATCACGTTGTCCACCCCCAGCCCGCGGAGCAGCGCCACCTTTTCGTCGAGCGTCGTAAGCAGCCGCAATCCCTCGCCGCGTCCCAGCGTGATGCGGGGATGCGGGTCGAAGGTCAGCACGACGCTTTCGCCTCCGACAGCGCGGGCTTCGGCCGTGAGGCGGTCGATCAACGCGCGGTGTCCGAGGTGCACGCCGTCGTACGACCCCACGGTGACGACCGGGCGGACGAACCGCGGCAACGCGTCGAAACCACGGAAGACGCGGGTCCCGCGCCGTTCCGTATTTCCGCACTCCGGGCGGGACGTTCCCTCCGCCGGAATCCGTCTGTCCTCCGATTTCTCCATCAGCCGTTGCTGTTCTCCTCGCTCTCCTTGACGAAATAGGCGACCTTCTCGAGCAGCGTCGTGATGTCGTAGTTCTCGACGACGATGCCCTGCGGGAAGTTCAGGGGCGTGGAGGTGAAATTCAGCACCCCTTTGATGCCTGCATTGATGATCGGCACGACCAGGCTCGGGGCCACCTTCGTGGGCGACGAGACGATGACGATCGAGATGTCCTTCTCCTCGGCGATCTCCTCGAACGAATCCATGTGGTAGCAGGGAATGCCGTCGATGGTCGTGGAGACTTTCGCGGGATCGACGTCGAATGCGGCCGTGATCTTCAGATTCAGCCCCTTGCCGTTGAAATATTTGGTGATGGCCTGCCCCAGATGGCCCATGCCCAGCACGGCGATATTCATCGGCGACGGACTGTCGAGGATCCGGCTGATGTAGTCGATCAGCACCTGCACGTCGTAGCCCTTCTTCGTGTCGCTCGAAAACCCGATCAGCATCAGGTCGCGCCGCACCTGCACGGCCGTGATGCCGTGGATGCCGGCCAGCACGTGCGAGAAGATATGCGTGATGCCCTGCTTGTGACTGGCGAGCAGCGTGCGGCGGTATTCGCTCAGCCGTTCGATGGTCTTTTCGGGAATCGAATTGGTCAGTGAAGCCATGCCTCTGCCTCCCTTACTGAATGGTTATCGTGAAATTCTTGTTGTAATCGACCCGTGTCCAGTTGCCGTTCACGTGGTTCGACCGTCCGGCGGGCTGTCCGAAGCGGTAGGTCGTCTGCAACGGCGTATAACTGCGCCCTTCGAGGTCGTACTCGATTTCTCCGTACATGGCCGGCGCGAAGATCAGCGCCGAATCGTATCCCCGGTAGGAATAGAGTGTCGGCAGCGTGCCGAAGGCCCGGATGTAGGCGCTGTCGAAAGCGGTCACGGCCAGCGCGTCGCGCTTGGCGTGGTAGGTCGATATGAAGACCACGCGGTCCTTGAAGAACATGGTGCGGTCGATGTTGTTGTAGCGGTTCCAGCGGACGTTGCCCAGCACCGTGAAACGCGGGGCCGTGCGGCCGCGGCTCGTGAGGTTCGTGTCGGCCGAGGCCAGCGCCGCGAGGATGCGGTCCACCTCCACTTCGTCGTCCGAAAGGATGATGAAGACGTTGTCGTCCTTGTTCTCGAGCAGCGGCGTCAGATCGCTCGGACTGTTGCCGCCCGATCCGGAGGCGGACCGTGCGTTGCGGAACACATAGCGTTCGTACTGCCGCCCTTCCAGCAGGGCGAGCATCTCGCGCTCGAACTCCCGGTCGGTCGAGGCCGTGGCGATGAGCGTCACGCGCTTGCCGGGTCCCACCAGATCGGCCACTTTGTCGTACTTGTGCGCGGGATCGGGCGCGAGCTGGAACAGCACGTCGCTGTTCTCCCGCTCGATGTGCGCCAGCGGCGAGACGACGGGAATCCCTTTCTCTTCGGCAAAGCGGAGCACCGGCTGCAATCCCGTTTCATAGACGGGTCCCACGACGAGATCCGCCTGGCGGAATGTCTCGTCGGCGACGATCTGACGGATACGCTCCGGGCTGCGCCCCGTATCGTAAAGCCCGACGTTCACCGAATAGCCGAGCCGCTTCACGCTGTCGAGTCCCAGCAGGAAGCCCTGGTAAAATTCGAGGTAATTGGGATTCGCCGCACCGCCGACCTCCAGCGGCAGAAGCAGCGCGATGTCGAGCGGTTCGCCGCGGCGCAGCGCCCGGAATTCGACGGCGGCGGCCGAATCGGGCCGGAGCGACGAAAGGCTGTCGCGGAGCGTCAGGGAGTCGGAGGGCAGCGCTGCCGTCCGGTCCGGTCCTCCGGGGACCTTGATCATGGCGCCGGCCTTCAGGTCGGCGGGTGTCATCCCGCCGTTGAGCGCACCGAGTTCCGCTTCGGTGATGCCGAACCGGCGCGAGAGCGAATAGAACGTCTCGCCCGGGTGCACGATGTGGTAGGCCGTGCCCTCGTCCGCCACACTGTTGAGCGAACGCCGGTACTCCTCCCATTGTTCGATGCTCCCCGCCTCGTCCTCCGAGCCGATCTGCTTTCTGCGGATCAGGATGCGTTCGCCCGGCCGCAGGTGCGTGGGGTCGATGCCCGGATTGTCCCCGATGATGGTCTTCACGGGAATCTCGTACTGCCGCGAAATGGCGTAGAGCGTCTCGCCCTTCGTGACGAAGTGGAAATCGAACGTCTTGCGGAGTTTGCGCTCCGACTTGCGGTCCTTCTCCGGGGAGACCTCCGCCACGACGGGAATGCGGATGTTCGCGGCGCTCTTCAGCCCCTCGGCCAGCGCCGGATTGTTCTCCACGATGACCTTCTCGCCCACGCCGTAAAGTTTCGCCAGCCCGTAGAGCGTCTCGCCCGGCTGCACGGCGTGGATGTAATACTTCGCCCCGTTGATATAGACGATCGTCCGGGACTTTTCGCCGGCCGCCAGGGCGCAGAAGCCCCATGCGGCGAACAGCAGTGTGGCGCAAAGTCGTTTCATCCCTGTCTGAGTTTGTCGCGCATCCGGATTTCGGTAATCACCTTCTTGGTATAGAGCGGAAAATCCCCGTTCATCATCCACGCGTAGTAACTCGGCTCCGCGCGGAAGACCTCGGCCACCGACCGGCCCCGGTACTTGCCGAACCCGAAGACCTCCTCCCCCTTCTCGTTGTAGAGGATGCGTCCGGCGTAGTCGGCCGCCTCGGCGCGGCACGAATACTCGGCCAGCGCATCGACGTCGTTCCGCAGGTCGGGATAGCGGTCCAACTGTGCCTTCAGCACCTCGTAGGTGGCGCGCGTGTCGGCCTCGGCCGAATGGGCGTCGTCGAGTTCCTTGTCGCAATAGAACTTGTAGGCCGCCACCAGCGTACGCTGCTCCTTCTTGTGGAAGATGTTCTGCACGTCGATGAACCGGCGCCGTTTCAGGTTCACGTCCACGCCCGCGCGCAGGAATTCCTCGACGAGCACCGGCAGGTCGAAACGGTTGGAGTTGAATCCTCCGAAGTCGCAGCCGCGGATGAACTGTTCGAGCGACCGGGCCACCTGGGCGAACGTCGGCGCGTCCTTCACGTCTTCGTCCGTGATGCCGTGCACGGCCGTCGCCTCCGCGGGAATGGGCATGCCCGGATTGAGCCGCCGGGTGCGGGTGATCTCCTCGCCGTCGGGCATGATCTTGATCATCGAAATCTCCACGATACGGTCACGGGCGGTATCCACGCCCGTGGTCTCGAGGTCGAAGAAGATGATCGGACGTTTCAGGTTCAGCTTCATCTGTCGCTATTTTATGCGTTGAGCATCATCGGCATCAGGAGCATGAGCGTCGAGCTGGTCTGCTTGTCGTCATAGACCGGCTTGAAGACGCCCGCACGCGTCGAATCGGCCAGTTCGACGACCACCGTCGGCGTGTCCATGTTCGAGAGAATCTCGACCAGGAAGGTCGATTTGAAGCCGATTTCGATCGGCTGTCCGTCATAGCTGCACGATATGGTCTCGTTGGCCGACACCGAGAAGTCGATGTCCTGCGCCGCGAGGTTGATGCGGTTGTCGGCGATCTCCATGCGGATCAGGTTCGTCGTGGGATTCGAGCAGACGGCCACGCGCTTGATGCCGTTCACCAGCTCGATACGGTCCACCAGCACCTTGTTGGGGTTGCCCGTCGGAATCACGGCGTTGTAGTTCGGGTAGCTGCCTTCGATCAGGCGGCACACGAGCGTATGGCTCTTGAGGCTGAACATGGCGTTCTTCGAATCGAAGGCCACGGCGATGGCTCCCTCCTCCTTGAGCAGCACCGACTTGAGCAGGTTGGCCGGCTTCTTGGGCAGGATGAACGACGAGGAGACCTCGTTCCGCGTCTCGGACTCGTACTTCACGAGCTTGTGCGCGTCGGTTCCCACGAACGTCAACGACTCGGGTTGCAGGTTGATGTAGATGCCGTTCATCACCGGACGCAACTCGTCGTCGGCCGTGGCGAAGATGGTCTTGTTGATGCCGTTCACCAGTGTATCGACGTCGAGCTCGATCTCCTTCTTTTCGGCGCTCAGCTGCGGCACGGCGGGATAGCTCACGGCCGACGCGCCGGGAATCGAGAGCGAACCGCTCTTCCAGTTGATGCGGATCTCCCAGTTCTTGTCATTGACGTCGATTTCGAGCGGCAGTTCGGGGAACTCCTTGAGCGAATCGAGCATCAGCTTGGCCGGTGCGGCGATCGTGCCTTCGGTCTCGACGCTGTCCACCTCGATCGACCCCACGAGCGTCGTCTCGAGATCCGACGTGGTGACCTTCAGCGTCGTGCCGCTGAGTTCCATGAGGAAGTAGTCCAGGATCGGAAGCGTGTTTTTATTGCTGATGACCTTGCCGGTCGTAGCCAGAAGCGAAAGAAGCGCCGAGCTTGATACGGAAAATTTCATAGTGTTTCTCTTGTGTTTTATGATCTATCTATCGGTTTTACTTTTTTTCATCCATTCAGTCCAGTTCCGCAAGCCGGTCGAGCGCCGTAGCGATCATCCGCCGGACGAACGGCTTGTAGTCGGTGCAGGCGTCCAGCGCCACGCGCTGGGCGATGATCGTGCAGATCGTGGCGGCGCGGTGACCCATCAGGGCGGCCAGCCCCGCGAGCGCCGAGCCCTCCATCTCGAAGTTGGTGATGCGGCGGCCGCCGTATTCGAACGACTCGATCTTCTCATTGAGGTGCGCATCCAGCGGTTCGAGCCGCACCCAGCGCCCCTGCGGGGCGTAGAATCCCGGGGCAGCGACCGTGATGCCCTCGCGCGTGCAGTCGCGGAAATGCTCGAACAGCGTGCGGTCGGCGTCGATGAAATAGGGTTTGGGCAGCAGTTCGTTCCAGCCCGTGTGCTCCATGAAGGCCCGTTCGATGTCCAGGTCGCAGACCTCGTTGCGGCCCTTGTAGTAGTTCAGCAGGCCGTCGAAACCCACCGACGTGCGCGAGAAGACCATCTCCCCTACCCGGATGTCGGGCTGAATGGCTCCCGACGTCCCCAGCCGCACGAGTGTCAGACGGCGTTTTTCGCGCCTCTCCTGCCGCGTGGCGAAATCGACGTTGGCCAGCGCGTCCAGCTCCGTCACGGAGATGTCGATGTTCCCGATGCCGATGCCCGTCGAGAGGACCGTCATGCGTTTGCCCCGGTAGGAACCCGTCACGGTGCGGAACTCGCGGTTCGAAACCTCGCACTCCCGACTGTCGAAATATTCGGCCACGAGCGCCACGCGGCCCGGGTCCCCCACCAGGATCACCGTGTCGGCCAACTGTCCGGGACGCAGATGCAGGTGGAATATCGAACCGTCGTCGTTGATAATCAATTCGGAAGCGGGGATCGTCCTCATAATTGTCGTTTTTTAATTTTCATAATTGGCATAAAAGTAATATATTTACCTCGAATATCAAAATTTTTTCTTATTTATAGGTATCAATTTTTTGCCGTATAAACTTTCTGGAACATGACACTCATCAAGTCCATTTCGGGCATCCGGGGTACGATCGGAGGCCCTTCGGGCGAGAATCTGACGCCGCCCGACGTCGTGAAGTTCACCACGGCCTACGTACGCCTGATCGCTCCCCGTACGCAGGGACGCCGCCCCCGCATCGTCGTGGGGCGCGACGCACGCATTTCGGGACGGCTGGTCGCCGATCTGGTCGAGGGTACGCTGCTGGCCTCGGGCGCCGACGTCATCGACGTGGGGCTGTGCACCACGCCCGGCACGGAGATGGCCGTCATTACGAAGCGTGCCGACGGCGGCATCATCATCACCGCGTCGCACAATCCCCGCCAATGGAACGCCCTGAAACTGCTCAACGCCGACGGAGAATTTCTCTCCGCGGCCGAAGGGCAGGAGGTGCTGGCACTCTCCGAAGAGGAGGGGTTCGACTATCCCGCAATCGACGGCATCGGCCGCGTTGAGGAGCGCACGGATTACAACGACGAGCATATCCGTCGTGTGCTGGAGTTGCCGCTGGTGGACGTCGAGGCCGTGCGGCGGCGGCGTTACAAGGTCGTCGTCGATGCGGTGAACTCGGTGGGCGGCGTGGTGATGCCCCGCCTGCTGCGCGAGCTGGGCTGCGACGTCGTGGAACTGAACTGCGCCGACGGGCGAATTCGCCCACAACCCCGAGCCGCTGGCGGAGAACCTCCGCGAAATTTCGGCCGCCGTGGTACGCGAGAAGGCCGATCTGGGCGTGGTGGTCGATCCCGACGTGGACCGGCTGGCCTTCATTTCGGAGGACGGCACGATGTTCGGCGAGGAGTACACGCTGGTCTCCGTCGCCGACTACGTACTGTCGGAACGGCCGGGCAACACGGTCTCGAACCTCTCCTCGACGCGTGCGCTGCGCGACGTGACCCGGCAGCACGGAGGCCGCTACTATGCCTCGGCCGTGGGCGAAGTGAACGTCACGACGAAGATGAAGGAGGTCGGAGCCGTGATCGGCGGCGAAGGGAACGGCGGGGTGATCTATCCCGAACTGCACTACGGCCGCGACGCGCTGGTGGGAACGGCACTCTTTTTGACGTGGCTCACCCGGCGGGGCATGACGATGACGCAACTGCGCGCGACCTATCCGGCCTACTTCGCCTCGAAGAACAAAATCGAACTGACTCCGGAGATCGACGTGGATAAAGCGTTGCAGGAGGTAAAGGCCCGTTATGCGAATGAGAACGTGAACGATATCGACGGTGTGAAGATCGACTTCGAGACGAGCTGGGTACACCTGCGCAAGTCGAATACCGAGCCGATCATCCGCATCTACACCGAAGCCCGTTCGACCGAAGAGGCCGATGCGTTGGCGCAGCGGTTCATCGCCGAGCTCCGGGAAATATGCAAATAACACTTCGTAAGACAATGAAAAACAGAAAAGTAGTAATTCTGGCCGCTGCGGCCGTAGCGTTGGCTTCGTGCGGCGGGAATGCGCCGCGCCGGAGCGCGCAGCAGGAGACCGGGGCTTTCAAGCCGGACATCCACAACGCCGAGACGTCGCTCGATTACCGGGGAACGTACCGGGGCGTGCTGCCGGCCGCCGACTGTCCGGGAATCGAGACGACGCTGACGCTCAAACCCGACGGAACCTACTCGCTGCACGAGGAGTACCTCGAGCGCGACGCGCGTTTCGACACGGAGGGAGCCTACACCCTGCACGGCAACCTGCTGACGCTCGAAGGGAGCGATACGACCTGGTACAAGGTCGAGGAGAACCGGCTGCGCCGGCTGACGACCGACCGCAAGGAGGTCGAAGGACCGCTGGCCGAACATTACGTACTGCGAAAAACCGCCGAATGACATGGATAAAGCGAAAGTTTATATCGAAGCGAACAAGGAGCGTTTCCTGAACGAGTTGTTCGGCCTGATCCGTATCCCGTCGGTCAGTGCCGAAGCGGGCCGCAAACCCGATATGCGGCGCTGCGCGGAGTACCTCGCCGCAGCACTCGCCGAGGCCGGGGCCGACCGGGCCGAGGTGATGCCCACGGAGGGCAATCCGGTGGTGTATGCCGAGAAAATCGTTTCGCCGAAAGCCCGGACGGTACTCATCTACGGCCACTACGACGTCATGCCGGTCGATCCGCGCGGAGAGTGGCGTTCCGACCCGTTCGAACCGGTCGTGCGCGACGGCCGCATCTGGGGCCGCGGCGCGGACGACGACAAGGGGCAGCTGTGGATGCACGCCAAGGCGTTCGAGGCGATGTGTGCCACGGGGACGCTTCCGTGCAACGTGAAGTTCATGCTCGAAGGCGAAGAGGAGATCGGTTCGCCGAGCCTCTACGGATTCTGCCGGCAGTACAAAAAGATGCTCAAGGCCGACGTGATCCTCGTCTCGGACACCTCGATGCTCTCGATGCAGACCCCGTCGATCACCTGCGGCCTGCGCGGCCTGGCCTACATGGAGGTCGAGGTGGAAGGGCCGAACAAGGACCTCCATTCGGGGCTGTTCGGCGGTGCGGTGGCCAACCCGGCCAACGTGCTGGCGCGTCTGGTGGCGCAACTGACCGACGCCGAGGGGCGCGTGACGATCCCCGGATTCTACGACGACGTACGGGAACTTACTCCCGCCGAAAGGAGGGCCTTCAACCGGGCTCCGTTCAGCCTCGCGGCGTACAAGAAGTCGCTCGCGATCGGCGACGTGGAGGGCGAGGCGGGCTACACGACGCTCGAACGCACCGGTGTGCGTCCCTCGCTCGACGTAAACGGCATCTGGGGCGGCTACACGGGCGAAGGGACCAAGACGGTGATTCCGTCGAAGGCGTCGGCCAAGATTTCGATGCGGCTAGTTCCGCATCAGGACTACCGGAAGATTTCGAAACTTTTCGAACGCCACTTCCGGCGCATCGCCCCCCGGAGCGTGAAGGTCACCGTGAAGGCGCTGCACGGCGGAATGCCTTACGTCGCTCCGACCGACATGCCGGCCTACAAGGCGGCCGAGAAGGCCGTCGAGGCGACTTTCGGACGGAAGCCCCCTGCCCTTCTACTCGGGCGGGTCCATTCCGATCATCAGCGGCTTCGAGTCGATTCTGGGCATCAAGTCGCTGCTTCTGGGCTTCGGACTGGCCGAGGACGCGATCCACTCGCCGAACGAGAGTTTTGGACTGGAGCAGTTCGACAGGGGTCTGGAGACCATTCCGTTGTTCTACAAATATTTCGCCGAGGCGAAGTGACCGCCGGAGGCGGTACGGAAAGCGGCGGCCGGAGGAAACTCTCCGGCCGCCGCTTCGTCATGTCCGCACCGGTCGCGGATCACCGCAGCAACGGAAGTTCGCGCAGCATGTTGCGGATGCGGACGGCCGTGCGGGGCATCGGCTCGGCGACGGTCAGGGCCACCAGCTCCTTCGTTGCGGCGATGTCGCCGATCACGCGCACGACCTCCGCGGTCTTCATGCCGCCGGGAACCACGCCCACCGCGGCGACGATCTCGGCAGGGTCGAGCACGTCCATATCGAAATGCACGGCGACCCGCGAAGCACCGCACGAATGCAGCCACTCCCGGACGGCTCCGCTGTCCGCGGCCACGTCGGCGGACGTGAGGTGGCGGATGCCGTACTGCCGCCGGCGTGCCTCGATCTCGGGACGCTCCCAGTCGCGCACGCCGACCAGCAGCACCCGCGAAGGGTCGATGTGCGCGGGAAGCGCGGAGACGATCCGCGCGTCGCCCCGCCCCATGCAGGCGGTGAGCGCCATGGCATGAAAACCCGCATAGGCGTCCCCGGGCAGGGTGATGTCGGGATGCGCGTCGATCCACACCACGGCCATGTCGTCCGCATAGCGCCGGGCGAGGTAGGTGAAGGGCGCGACGCTGACCGAGCATTCGCCGCCCAGCGTGACCACCCGGTCGGGGCGTTCGCGCTCCAGCAACTCCAGCGCGGCCTGCATCTGGCAGAGGATCGCATCCCGGTCGAGCACGCCATCGACCGCCTCGCGCGCGGCGGGAGCGGTCGTCACGGGAACGGTGAAGGTCGCCTGTCCGTTGCGGGGAGCGAGGAAATCGAGCAGCAACGCCCCGAGGTAGTAGCCCCGCGCCGCGTCGTCGGGCGTCAGTTCCGGAATCCACCGAGCGATGTCGCCGCCCTGCCATTGGGGATAGATCAAACGGATCGTTTTCATTGACGGTATCCTTTTCGGAATGTTTCGGACGGCTGCCGTTTTTTCCCGGGAACATAGTGTCCGTAGTTGGCGTCGAGGTAGTCGTCGATCGCAAAGGCCGCGGGCCGTTCGGGGGCGTCGGGCGGCACGATGCGGGTCTCGAAGCGCCGTCGCTCGCCGCCGAAAACGAAACGGTCGAGGAAGGCGTCGATCTCGGCGAAGTGTTCGCGCATCGGCCGCCAGGCCATCGAATGGTCGGCGCCGGCCTCGGAGACGAACCAGTACGGCACGCCGCGCTGCGCGAGGTCGCGGGCGACGGCGGCCGAGCCGAACAGCACGCCGCCGCCGGGAACCGGAACGGTGTCGTAGGGCACATTCCGGTCGGCGTCGCCGTGGAAGAGCAGCAGCGGCGCGGGAGGCGTCGCCCACCGCAGTTCGCCCGACGGATCGTACACGGCTCCGGCATAAGCGATTACCCCGGCATACCGGAACTCTTCCGGGAGGTGACGTACAAAGACGGAATCTCCGTTGCAGAAGGCGTATTCGGCCATCAGGACCGTCATGGCCCCGGCACTCGAACCGCTCGTGAGGATCCGCTGAGGGTCCACGCCCCACTCCGCGGCACGGCGGCAGACGAACGCCGTGGCGTCGCGGAGGTCCTCGGTGGCCATCGCAAGCGTCGAAGCGAGCACTCCGGGGAAGCGTTCGCCGTCGATCGGGCCGGCATCCAGCGCCCGCTTCATCCCCAGCCGGTAGTCGATCGACACGACGTCGCACCCCCGCGCGGTGAAGTGGCGGAAATAGGGAAGGAACCGGCGGTTATCGCGCGTACCGGTCAGGAAACCGCCCCCGAAGAGGAAAATCATGCAGGGACGCGCCCCTGCGGCGGACGAAAGGGCCGGATAGCGGTCCAGTCGCAGCGAGTCGCCGTCCCGGACGGCGTAAACGAAGGTCTCCCGGTCGGGACCGTGCTCCGCACGTCCGGCCGGCTGCGCGCCCGCCGCAGCGAAAGCGGCCAGCGCGGCGAAAAGCAACAGCACGCGTCTCATCCCCCCATCTCCTCGTAGGCGTACTGCACGGCGCGGTTCAGGATCGCGACGAAAGGCTGCGTGCGGCGGAACTCCGCGAGGGTCCGCTCCAGCAGGTCATCCGCGAGCAGGAACTCCTCGGTGACGGGTTTTTCGAGGTAGAAATCCTTCAGCTTCAGCATGTCGGACCACTCGCTGTCGGCCGGGAATCCCGTGGGAACCCGTTTGAGGCTGTTGGTCCGGCAGAGCCGGAAGCCGCGGGCACGCCCGATGGCCGCGGCGATCGCGGCCCCATTGTCGAGAATCTCCTCGCGCACCGAGCGCAGCACCGTCGGTTCGGGGCAGTACAGTCCCGCCGAGAGCATGTTGCACCACACCAGCGAATCGGCGCAGGGTTCGATATGGAAATAATACCCCGCGAAGCCCGACTTCTTGCCTTTCGGGGCGATGTAGGCCCCGATATAGGTCTTATAGGGCGACTTGTCGGGCGAAAAGCGCGTGTCGCGGGCGATGCGGTAGGTGCAGTCCTGCACGCGCACGCCCCGCACCGAAGGGTCGAACGAGGACACGCCCTCGATCAACCGTTCGGTGAAGGCGCCGAACAGCCCCTTGACACGGGTCCATTCGGCGCGGTGGGCGTCGAACCACTCGCGGTCGTTGTTGTCGTGCAAGCGCCGGAAGAAGTCGATTACCTCTTTCATATTACCATGCGAAGAGCGGATAGTCGGCCATCAGGGCGTTCACGTCGCCGCGCACGGCGTCGATCGTCCGCTCGTTCTCGGGGTCGCACAGCACGCGATCGATCAGCCCGACGATGCAGTCCATCCGGTCCTCCTTCAGGCCGCGGGTCGTGATGGCCGGCGTGCCGAAGCGCAGACCCGAGGTCTGGAACGGCGAACGGCTGTCGAAGGGAACCATGTTCTTGTTGGTGGTGATGTCGGCCGCCACGAGGCTCTTTTCGGCCTGCTTGCCCGTCAGGTCGGGGAACTTCGTGCGCAGATCGACCAGCATCAGGTGGTTGTCCGTGCCGCCCGAGACGATCTTGTAGCCGCGGCGGACGAACGCCTCGGCCATCGCCGCGGCATTGCGCTGCACCTGCCGCTGGTATTCCTTGTATTCGGGTTCGAGCGCCTCGCCGAAAGCCACGGCCTTGGCGGCGATGACATGCTCGAGCGGACCGCCCTGGATGCCCGGGAAGACGGCCGAATTGAGAATCTGCGACATCATCTTCACGGCGCCCTTCGGCGTCGTGAGCCCCCACGGATTCTCGAAGTCTTTGCCCATGAGGATAATGCCGCCGCGCGGCCCGCGCAGGGTCTTGTGGGTCGTCGAGGTGACGACATGGGCGTATTTCACGGGATTGTCGAGCAGTCCGGCGGCAATGAGGCCCGCCGTGTGGGCCATGTCTATCAGCAGCAGCGCCCCGACCTTGTCGGCGATCTCGCGCATGCGCTTGTAGTCCCACTCGCGCGAGTAGGCCGACGCACCGCCGACGATCAGCTTCGGGCGGCACTCTTCGGCCAGACGCTCCATGGCGTCGTAGTCGATACGCCCGGTAGCCTCGTCGAGCTTATAGCCCACGGCCTTGAAATACTTGCCCGACATATTGACCGGCGAACCGTGCGAGAGGTGGCCGCCGTGCGACAGGTCGAGACCCATGAAGGTGTCGCCGGGCTGCAGGCAGGCGAAGAAAACGGCCATGTTGGCCTGTGCGCCCGAGTGGGGCTGGACATTGGCCCATTCGGCGCCGTAGATCCGGCAGATGCGCTCGATGGCCAGGTTCTCCACCTGGTCCACCACCTGGCAGCCGCCGTAATAACGCGCTGCGGGATAGCCCTCGGCGTACTTGTTCGTAAGCACCGAGCCCATGGCCTCCATCACCTGATCGCTGACGAAGTTCTCCGAGGCGATCAGTTCGATACCGTGCATCTGACGGCTGCGCTCGGCGGCGATCAGATCGAAAATCCGGGTGTCTTTTTTCATAGCTGAATATGTGGTGAGATTTCGTTTACGAAGTGTAAAGATAGTAATATTCGGCGAAAAAAAACCGGTACGGAGACGATTGCGGGCAAAATAGGTGAAATTTATTCCGGCCGCCGCCCGATGTCGCGGACCGTTCCCGGACGATTTCGCCGTGTCCCGGAGCTATGCCGCCGCTTCGGACGGAGCCGCGCGGGGTTTCCAGAGCATGTCGCCGACGAGGTACGGAAAGGCCCGCGCCGCAGAACTGCGGCGCGGGGGCGGACTGCCGAAATCCGGGTCAGCGGTCCGTTTCCACCTCGCCGATCCTGCGGATGAACCGCGCGGGGTTGCCGCCCACCACCGTAAGCGGCGGCACGTCGTGCGTGACCACGCTGTTCGCACCGACGATCGCCCCGTAACCGACGGTCACGCCGGGCAGAACGGTGGAATTGATGCCGATCCACGCCTTGTCCTCGATGACGATGGGGCGGCCGTAAGTCGCACTGCGGTTGCCGGGATCGGGGTCGTGGTTGATGGTGACGAGGTTCACCTTCGGGGCGATGAACACGTCGTCGCCCAGCGTGATCCCGCCGCGGTCGAAGAACGTGCATCCCTGCTGGATCCAGCAGCGTTTGCCGATCCGGATATTCTTTCCGAAGTCCACGTAGAACGGCGGCAGCAGCGTCACCGATTCGTCGATTTCCCGTCCGGTGATGCGCGAGAGGTAGCGGCGCGCCTCGTCCGGCGTCCGGAAGCCGTCGTTCAGCTCGTAAGCGAGCTTCATCGTCTCGAAGATGGAGGCGATCAGCCGGTCGTAACCCGGCTCGTCGGGCGAAACCATCGCGCCCGAGCGGTCTTTTTCGAAAATGTCGTTCATAGCATCGTTCGTTTGTCCGTCCGCAAAGATAGCGCGCCGCCGCGGAGCCGCGGATACCCCGATTACGGTTGTTTGTATCCCGTTTCCGGATTTTCGGCGGCGCCCCGGAACTCCGGCATTCCGGGGCGGATTTCCCTCCGGCGGAGCGACATTCCGAAAACGGAGCGGCGCAAACTGCGTTTTTTTCGCGGTTATTCCGCGGATTATTCGTAACTTTGTTCGTCGAACGGAAAGACCGAAAATCGGAACACAACATCTAATATATTGACAACTATGAAATTACTCGAAGGGAAAGTCGCTGTCGTAACGGGCGCGGCCCGCGGCATCGGCAAAGCCATCGCACTGGAATTCGCCAAGGAGGGCGCCGACGTGGCGTTCACGGACCTTACGATCGACGAGAACGGCAAGGCCACCGAAGCCGAGATCGCGGCGCTGGGCGTCAGGGCCAAAGGATACGCCTCGAACGCGGCGAATTTCGAAGAGACGCACAAGGTCGTCGAAGAGATCGTCAGGGAGTTCGGCCGGATCGACATCCTGGTGAACAACGCCGGCATCACGAAGGACGGTCTGATGATGCGCATGACCGAGGCGCAGTGGGACGCCGTGCTGACGGTGAACCTCAAGTCGGCCTTCAACTTCATCCACGCCACAGTGCCCGTCATGGCGCGCCAGAAGAGCGGGTCGATCATCAACATGTCGTCCGTGGTGGGCGTCAGCGGCAACGCCGGGCAGTGCAACTACTCGGCCTCGAAGGCCGGCATGATCGGTCTGGCGAAGTCGATCGCCAAGGAGATGGGTCCGCGCGGCATCCGCGCCAACTGCATCGCCCCGGGCTTCATCATCACCGACATGACCAACCAGCTCTCGGACGAGATCAAGGAGGCATGGTGCAAGCAGATTCCGCTGCGCCGCGGCGGCACGCCCGAGGACGTGGCGAAGGTGGCGCTGTTCCTCGCCTCGGACCTCTCGTCGTATGTCAGCGGACAGGTGATCCACTGCTGCGGCGCGATGAACTGCTAAGGCATCCGCCGCCGCACAGTCTCCCGGACGGGAAACCCCGCGGAGAGGGAGAAAGAGGGCGAAACGCCCTCCGGCCGGCCGCCGAAAACGGATTATCACCCCTGCCGGAATTCACTCCGGCAGGGGTGATCCGTAAAAAGCGGAAGCTGGCATCCGTTCCTGAACCCGCCGTGTCCGTGTGCGGTCCGCCGGGCTCCTTCCGGAAACGGACGGCCCGGAATCCGGCAAAACGCAGGCGCGACGCGGCATCCGATCCGCTCTCCGGAAACAGCGGAGCCGCCGCCCCGGAACAGGTGCGCCGATTTTTCGTATCTTTGCAGCCATGAAACACCTCGTAAACCCCGATACGTGGGAGCGGCGCGACAACTACGCCTTCTTCCGCGATTTTCTCAACCCCTGGTTTTCGGTCACGACCGAAATCGACTGCACGGAGGCCTACGCCGCTGCGAAAACCTCGGGACGCTCGTTCTTTCTCCACTACCTCTGGGCCGTCCTGTGCGGCGTGAACGAAGTGCGCGAGCTGCGCTTCCGCACGACGGCGAGGGGCGAAGTGGCATGGTACGACACGGTGGACGTCATCACGCCGATCGCCGTGCCGGGACGCACGTTCCACACCGTCCGCATCCCCTACCGCGCGGATTTCGAGCCCTTCTACGCCGAAGCCCGCGCCATCGTGACGGACATTCCGGCGGACGGCGACCCCTACGGCGAGGAGAAGCGCCTGCAGGCGCAGGGCGACTACGACGTCTTCCTGCTGAGCGCGACGCCGAAGCTCCGGTTCACGGCCGTCACCTATGCGCAGGAGGCCCCGGGATGCCCGACGCAGTATCCGCTGATGAATGCCGGAAAGGCCGTGCGGCGCGACGGACGGCTCGTGATGCCGCTGTCGATGTTCGTGAACCACGCCTTCGCCGACGGAGAGCATATCGGCCGGTTCGTCGAGGCGACGGAAGCGGCGCTCGCACGGTTCGGCCGCTGATCCGCATGTCGGGCGGAGTTTCGCGGGCCGATGGCGGCGGGTAGCATCTTTTTTGTATATTTGCTCCGATGAAACGACTGACGATTACCCTCGTAGCGGCCGCGGCCGCAGTGCATGCCTTCGCTCAGGAGGCGATGTTCCCCACACCCGACGCCAAGACGCTGGGCATGGGCGGTGTGGCGATGACCACGCTCTCGGGGTCGCACGCCCTGTACGGAAACTCCGCGACGGCAGCCTTCTCGCTGATGCCGTCTCAAATCTCCTCCTCCTATTACGGACAGGACGAATCCGACTATTACGCCGTCTCGGGTTATTGGCGGTTCGACACCTTCAACCTCGCGCAGATCGGCTGGCGGCAGTGCCTCCGGGAACGGGGCAACAACGACATGGCGGTCGATCTGGGCTATTCGCGCCGCATCGACGACCGCTGGGCCGTAGGCGTCGTGGCCCGTTACATGCACCTCAAGCGTCCGGGCGACGTCACGGCCGACGCATTGGCGGCGGACCTGAACGCAGCGTGGATGGCGCCCGTGGAGATCGGCAGCTTCTCGACCGTACGCGCGGGAGCGAAGATAGCGAACCTGGGCGGCTGGTTCGGCGGCGGGGACCGCTCGCTGCCGATGAGTTTCACGGCCGGAGCGGCGCTCGACACGTTCCTCACCGACGCCCACGAGATCACCGTCGGCGCGGACCTGGGCTACCGCTTCTCGCCCGGCGCGATGCGGGGCTTCATGCTCTCCGCCGGCGCCGAATACAATCTCATGCAGCTCGTGCAGCTGCGCGCGGGATACCACTACGACGAGCTGCGGGGCGACGATCCCAGCTATGCGTCCGTCGGTGCCGGATTCCGCTTCCTGCACCTGCGGCTCGACTTCGCCTACCTGTTCACGGCGAAACACACGCCCGACATATACAGCATCAGTTTCGGATTCGATTTCTGATTCTCCGGCGCTCTTCTTTCGGGACGACCGCCGAAGAACCGGCGGGGACCTATCGGGCGGAAATGCGTTCCAGCAGCCCCCGGCAACCGTCCTCCAGCAGATCGAGCACCAATTCGAACCCCTCCCGGCCTTCGTAATAGGGATCGGGGACATGGGTGCGGCCGGGATGTTGGCGGCAGAATTCCGTCATGCGGAAAATCCGCTGCGCAGCCTCCCGCGAAGGCGCCAGCCGGTGCAGCGCCTCGTAGTTCATGTCGTCCATGGCCACGATCATGTCGAACCGGTCGAAATCCTCCTCGCGGACCTGCCGGGCCCGGTGGCGGAGGTCGTACCCGCGCAGCGAGGCCGCACGGCGCATCCGAGGATCGGGCAGGTCGCCTGCATGGCCGCCGTAAGTTCCTGCCGAGTCGATTTCGACAAGGTCGGACAAACCGCTGTCCGACACCATTCTACGCAGTATGCCATCGGCCGCCGGGGAGCGGCAGATATTGCCCAGGCACACGAAGAGCACGCTTGTTTTCGGTTTCATGACGGCAAAGATAACGCAAAGCGGGCGGAACGCCAAATTCAACCGCTGCCGCGCCTTTCGGTGCAGAAATGCAAACGTTCGGAACAATAAAAACACGCCCAGGCTTCTCGTGTTCGGAGATTTTTTTCTACCTTTGCGATGATTATTTTCGTTTGAAACCAATTGTTCAGGATGTTATGAAAATACGGACGATCATGATGCTGGCGGCCGTAGCCCTCGCCGCCCCGACGGTCCGGGCACAGGAACTTCCCCGCAAGGTGGAGAACGTCGAGGTGCTCGACCTCGACGGCGAACCGGCACGCCTGCCCCATTTCGGAGAGAAACACCTTATGATATTCTACGTGGATCCGGACCGTCACAAGCAGAACGAGGATTTCACCGTCGAGCTGGAGCAGAACCACCGCGCCGAGAGCGACAATATCTACGGTTTCGGGGTGATGAACCTCAAGGACGCCCCGATGGTCCCCAACGGCATGGCCCGCAACATGGCCCGCAAACGCACGGCCAAGAACGGCGCGACGGTGCTGGCCGACCAGGACCGCATTCTGAGCACGGCCTGGAGGCTGGGCGACTGTAACAACAAGTTCGTGCTGATGTTCGTCACCAAGGAGGGCGAGTTGGTTTTTCTGCGTAAGGGAGAGCTGACGGAGGCCGACAAGGAAGCCTTCTACGAGGTGCTCGACCAGTACCGGTAGAGTGCATGCTGCGCGGAATCGCCCTCATTGCCTTCGTATCGGTCTGCACCGTCCTTGCGGGACGGGCGTCCGGGTGTGTCCGCATCGCGGAGAGCGACTCGCTGCGACAAGTCGCGGCGACCGTTCCGCCGGAAGACTCTGAAGTTCGGGAAGACGTCGAGGAGCGTACCGGGAAGGACTGTAAACCGGAGGAAGAGCGGACGGCAAGGGAACGCAAAGGGTTTCTGCGCCGGATCGTCCGGTACTTCGAGGGATCGAACGTGGACCGCACGTTCGAAAAGAAGATCGACGTCACCTTCGCCGGAGGTCCCAGTTTCTCGAAAAACACGAGTCTCGGCATCGGATTGCTCGCGGCGGGACTGTACCGCCTCGACCGGACCGATTCGGTGACCGTGCCTTCGGACGTCTCGGTGTTCGCCAACGTCTCCGTATCGGGCTTCTACGCACTGGGCGTTACGGGCAACACGATCTTCGCGCACAACCGCCAGCGGGTGAATTACACGGTCATGTTCTCCTCGGCGCCCCGCAGTCTCTGGGGCATCGGCTACGATGCCGGACGCTACAACCCCGAGAGCACCTACTCCGAGAAACACTACCTGGTCGAGGCCAGCTACCTGCACGAGGTGTTGCCGCGGACCTACGTGGGAGGCATCGTGAGCTTCGAACACACGCGCGGCGTGAAATTCTCCGATCAGGCCTACCTCTACGGCCAGAAGCGGAGTTACACGGCGACGGGCATCGGACTGATCGTCGAGTACGATTCGCGCGACTTCATTCCCAACCCCTACCGGGGCGTGTACGTGAGTTTCCAGGAGCGTTTCTTCCCCAAGGGGCTGGGTAACTGCGAGCGGTCGCTGTGGCGCACGACCTTCACGGCCGACGTCTACCGGCGCGTGTGGAAAGGCGGCATTCTGGCCGCCGACCTTTATGCCGTCTTCAACTCCGAGGGGACCCCGTGGCCGATGCTCGCCCGGCTGGGCGGCAACCAGCGCATGCGCGGCTACTATCAGGGACGCTATACGGACAACGACATGATTACGCTGCAAGTGGAGCTGCGACAGCGCATCTGGCGACGGATCGGCTGTACGGTGTGGGGCGGCGCGGGCAACGTCTTCCCTTCGCTCGACCGGTTCGACTGGTCGCACACGCTGCCCAACTACGGCGTCGGACTGCGCTGGGAGCTGAAGAAGCGCGTGAACGTCCGGCTCGACTACGGGTTCGGCAAGAAGACGAGCGGGTTCCTGCTGAGTATCAACGAAGCCTTTTGACAAGCGAGAGAGTAACGTAATATATGGAAGCTGATTCCGACAAGAAAATCCGGCGGAGGGCGGTCAAGACACGCAGTCGTTTCACGACGCTGCTGACCGTCTATTTCTTCGTGACGCTGATCGTTCCCAATCTGGTGCTGGCCAATACGGAACCCTATTCCCTGTGGACCGTCGAGGCGCTGATCCTCATGCCGCTGGGATTCTACATGATGTGGAGCGTGGCGCTGCGCCGCTCGGGCGTGATGATCTGGCTGGCTTTTCCGTTCATCTTCTTCTGTGCCTTCCAGATCGTGTTGCTGTACCTGTTCGGCAATTCGGTCATCGCCACGGACATGTTCACCAACGTACTGACGACCAATCCCGGCGAGGCGGGCGAGCTGCTGGGCAACATCTACCCCGCCGTGGTGCTCGTCTGCGCCATGTACCTGCCGCTGCTGTGGCTCGCGGCCCGGGAGATCGGCCTCAAACGCTACATTTCGCGCACGACGCGGCTGAACGTCGGGCTGACCGGCGCGGCGATCTTCGCAGTCGGAATGCTGGCCCTCTGGCCCGCCTACCGCGCGAGCGAGGACCGGCACGTGCTGCGCGACGAAATCTTCCCGCTGAACGTCTTTTACAACCTCGGGCTGAGCGGCTCGGAGTTCCGTAAATCGCACGACTTCGAGAAGAGTTCCGAGGGTTTCAGCTATGCCCCCCGGCGGACGGCGCAGGCCCCCGGGCGCGAAGTCTATATCTACGTCATCGGCGAGGCATCGCGCGCGATGAACTGGCAGCTCTACGGCTACGACCGCGAGACGAATCCCCGCCTGTCGCAGGTCCGGGACCTCGTGGTATTCCGCAACATGCTGACACAGAGCAATACGACGCACAAAAGCGTGCCGCTGATCCTCTCCTCGGTGAACACCGACGAACACGAGGAGCTGTACCGTCGCAAGGGACTTCCGGCGCTGTTCAACGAAGCCGGATTCGACACATGGTTCATCTCCAACCAGTCGCGGCAGGGAGCCATGATCGACAATCTGGCCCACGACGCCCGCCACCTGATCTACATCCGTTCGCCGCGTTACGACATGCAACTGCTGGACGAAGTGCGCAAGGTGTTGGAAAACAGCGATTCGCAGAAAATACTGATCGTCCTTCACTGCTACGGATCGCACTTCAGCTACCACCAGCGCTATCCGCGCGAGTTCGCCCATTTCCGCCCCGAGGGCGACGTGGCGATCGCCAAGCAGCACAGGCAGACGCTCGTCAATGCCTACGACAATTCGATCCGCTACACGGACCATTTCCTCGCCGAGACCATCGCCTATCTCCGCACACTCGAGGACACCTCCACCGCACTGCTCTACTGCGCCGACCACGGCGAAGACCTCATCGACGACGACCGCGAACGGTTCCTGCACGCCTCGCCCACCACGACGGCCTATCAGCTCTACGTAGCTTCGCTGGCGTGGTTCTCCGACGCCTACCGCCGCAACTTCCCCGAGAAGGTCGCGGCCGCCGAGGCGAACGAAACGGCCCCGGCCACGACGCATGCGCTGTTTCATACGATGGCCGATATGGCCTCGCTCGAAGGACGTTTCATTTCAAAAGAGACGTCGCTCGTCAATTCCGGTTACGACCGCACGGCGCCGCGCCGTTACCTGAACGACCACAACGAAGCCGTCCCCTTCCGCAAAACGGGACTCGGCCCCGAGGACATGGAAGTATTCCGCCGCTACGGCATCGAACCCTGACCGTGCGAAGACCGGAAAACCGAAACAGAAAACGGCAGAGCAGAGGCATCTACCTATATTATAAAGCAGATCATTCGACGAACCGGACTTTCTCCCGGTTCCGGGGTTTTGCCGCAGGCATCTCGGCCGGATAGCCGAAGGCGATGGCGTACAACAGCCGGTGCGTATCGGGCAATTGCAGGCGGCGCAGCAACTCCGCTCCTTCCGGAGCGTTCAGGAAGCGGCACAGCCCGCCGAGACAGCACGACCCCACTCCCACGGACTGAGCCGCGAGGATCATGTTACCGCCCAGCAGTCCGCAATCCACCTGCGAGAGGTCGTAAGTCGTGTCGCAGGCGATGAAGACCAGGGCCGGAGCGCCGTAAGCGGCCGGATGCTGCGCTTTCGGATTCCGGGAGACCTGCCGCACGTAACATCCGTACTGTCGGTCCAGCGCGGCCAGCAACGCGCTGTCGGTCACCACACGCACCTCCCACGACTCGCGTCCCTGCCCGTTGGGAGCTTGCAGGCCGCAGTCGAGAATCCGCAGCAGCGTATCCCGGCCGACGGGTTGCGGTTCGTAACGACGGATGCTGCGGCGGGCGCGGATCGTCTCTTCGACCGGATTGCCCGCGGCAAGAGTCGCGGCATCCGCCGCACGATCTCCGAAAGAGGTCTGCGAACGACAGCCGCAGAGAGCGAGACCGCAGAGGATCCCGAACAAAAGGTGTTTCATCATCGTAAGTTTTTTACAAAGACACGAAGGGATGGAAGACAACGAAGGCCGCCCGAAATGGACGGCCTTCGTCGTTTCGCTTGTGAAACGCTTATTTCGAAGCCTCCACGGAAACCTTGCGGAACTCTTTCATCAGCTTCGACAGCTCGAGAGCCGACTTGCGGGCGCGCGTGCCGGCAGCCTTGTTGCCCTTCTCCACCTGCGCAGCGGCGTTGGCTGCGAACACTTCGAACTCGGCGTTGATCTTTTCTACTAATTCTTTCATGACTGTAAAAAAATTTTGGGTTTGTTATCGGAACAAAGATATAAAAATTATCTAAAAGCCATCGTCCGGAGGCCCGAAAAACCGCTTTTTTTCCGGAAAAATCCCGATTCGGAGGCCGTCGGTATATTTTTTGATTCCTTCGGAGCGTAAAAACATGCCATTATGCACCGATTTTTTCTTCCGGCCTGCCTCCTGGCCGCATTGTCCGGCGGGTGCGGGAAACCCGCCCCGCGGCAGGTTCCGCCACTGAGGGTCGAGGCCGTCCGCGCCCAGGAGGGAGCCGATCCCCAACCGCATGAGCTTCATCGGTTACCTGTCGAGCAACTTCGACGCCGTGATCCAGCCCCGCGTGAACGGGTTCCTCGCCTCGCGCCACTTCGCCAACGGGATGCCCGTCCGCCGCGGGCAACTGCTCTTCACGATCGACCCCTCGCAACTCTCGACCTCGATGCTCGCGGCCCGCGCGGAGCTGGAGTCCGCCCGGGCCCGGGCGCTCGAAGCGCGCAACAATTACGACCGCGCCGTGCCGCTGGCCCGCATCAACGCCATCAGCCAGTCGCAGTTCGACCAGTACACGGCCCAGTTCCGGGCCGCCGAAGCCGCCGTGCAGTCGGCCGAACAGGCGCTGCGCAACGCCCGTATGAACGTGAGCTACACCGAGCTGCGCTCGCCCATCGACGGAACCATCTCCAACACCTCGGCGCATGTGGGCGACTACGTGGGCCCCGGCACGCAGTTCACCGTGCTGACCACCGTATCGAACACCGATACGATGACCGTGGACGTGGCGATCCCCATGTCGCAATACCTGCGGCTGGCCAGCGGCCGCACGTCACTCTACGACAACGAGGGGCTGCTCTCGGACATCCGTCTGACACTGGCCGACGGCACGCAGTATCCCGGCGAAGGGTTTTACAGCTACACGCGCAAGGACATTCCGAACGCCACGGGCACGCTGGTCCTCGTCGTGGCGTTTCCCAATCCCGACGGAACGCTCAAGCCGGGGCAGTTCGCCCGCGTCGCGGCCAATGTCGGCCCCGTGCGGCCGCACGTCGTCGTCCCGCAGCGCTGCGTGATCCAGTCGCAAGGGCAGGCCTCCGTGTGGGTCGTGGGGCCGGACAGCACGGTGCACTACCGCCGCATCGAACCGGGCGGGACATACGGCGACATGTGGTGCATCGACCGGGGATTGCAGGCAGGCGAGGCCGTCGTCGCGAACGGCGTGCAGAAGATGCGCGACGGCGCGAAAGTCATCCCCGAAATCCGATAGCGCCATGGAAAGATTCTTCATCACGCGGCCGATCTTCGCCCTGTCGCTGGCAATCGTCATCGTCATCGCGGGATTCATCTCGCTCCGCGGACTGCCTGTCGAGCAGTACCCCGACATCACGCCCCCGGTGGTCGAGGTTACGGCGACCTACGACGGCGCCGACGCCGAAACGGTGAACGACGCCGTGGCCACCCCCGTGGCGCAGGCCGTCATGGGCGTGAACGACATGCTCTACATGCAGGCCACATCGGCCAACGACGGCTCCATGTCGCTGCAAGTGACCTTCGAGATCGGCTCCGATCCCGACATGGACGCCATCCTCACCCAGAACAACGTCGCTACGGCCACGGCCGAGTTGCCCGCGGCGGTAACCAGACAGGGTGTCACCACACGCAAGACCATGACCGGCTTCCTGATGGTTTACTCGCTGCACAGCGACGGCCGTTACGACGACGAATACCTCGCCAACTACGCCTACATCAACCTGCAGAACGAACTGCTCAAGCTCGACGGCGTGGGCAAGGTCAATATCATGGGCGCGGGCGAATACGCCATGCGCATCTGGCTGCGGCCCGACGTGCTGAAATACTACGGCATCTCGGTCGAAGAGGTGACCGAAGCCGTCGAACGGCAGGCAGGCATCTACCCTGCCGGGCAGTTCGGAGCCGAACCGGCCCCCGAAGGAACGACCTACACCTACACGGTGACGCTGCCGCCGCAGATCTCCACGGCCGAGGAGTTCGGCAGGATACTCGTGCGGACCACCTCCTCGGGACAGCAGATCCGGCTGCGCGACTTGGCCGAAGTATCGCTCGGCAGCCGGAGCTACAGCGTCAGCTCGCGGTTCGAGGGCAGCCCCACGGCGCTCATCGTCATCTACCAGCAGCCGGGCAGCAACGCCGTAGCCGTGGGCAACGAGGTCAAGGCCGCCATGACGCGGCTCGCGCAGCGTTTCCCCGACGGCATCGAAGCCACGACGATCGTGGACAGCACGGAGAGCATCGACGCCGGCGTGCGGGACATCTTCCGCACGCTCGTCATCGCCCTCGTGCTCGTCATCGCCATCATCTACCTCTTCATCCAGGACTGGCGTGCCACGATCATCCCGCTGGTGGCCATCCCCGTATCGCTCATCGGAGCCTTCGCGTTCTTCCCGCTGCTGGGATTCACGATCAACATCATCTCGCTGCTGGGACTGGTGCTCGCCATCGGACTGGTGGTGGACGACGCGATCGTCGTGGTCGAGGCCGTACAGGTGAATATCGCCGCCGGCATGAAACCCCGCGAAGCGACGGCCGAAGCGATGCGCAACGTCGCTTCGCCGATCATAGCCACGACCGTCGTGCTGCTGGCCGTCTTCATTCCCGTCTCCTTCTCGGGCGGCATCACGGGGCGGCTGTTCCAGCAGTTTTCGGTGACGATCGCCGTATCGGTGGTCATCTCCTCGTTCAACGCCCTGACGCTCTCCCCGGCGCTCTGCTCCCTGCTGCTGCGACACCGGGAGCCGCCCCGGCACGGATTTTTCGCCGCCTTCAACCGCTGGTTCGACCGGCGGACAGCACGCTACACCGCCTTCGCCCCCACGCTCGCGCGGCATGTCGCCCGCACCGGGCTGTTCGTCGCCGCGATGCTCGCAATCGTCTTCCTCGTATGGCGCAAACTCCCGGCGGGATTCCTGCCCGAAGAGGACCAGGGATACCTGATGGTGACGGTCTCCACGCCCGAAGCCTCGTCGCTGCAAATAACGCGCGAAGCGATGGCCGAAGCCGATGAGCTGATCCGCAGGCTTCCCGAAGTCTCCTCGACCTCGTTCGCCGCGGGATTCGACATGCTCGCAGGCATCGCCTCGACCTCGAGCGGCATCATCTTCGTCAAGCTCGCGGACTACGCCGACCGCAAACTCTCGGCCGCCCGAATCGCGCAGCAGCTCACCGGAACGCTCTACGTCGCCGTCCCGGGCGCCGAGTGCTACGCCTTCATCCCGCCGGCCATCCCGGGACTGGGCGTCACGTCGGGCATCTCGCTCGAGGTGCAGGACCTCGAAGGGCGCGGCACGGCCTACCTGCTCGAGCACACCGAACGGTTGTTGGATTCGCTGCGCGCCCTGCCTTCCGTCGCCTCGGCGACCACCCCCTTCGACGCGGACGTGCCCCAACGGCGGCTGCGCATCGACCGGGAACAGGCGCTGGCCGCGGAGGTGGACCTCGGCACGCTCTACGGCGAACTGACCACGCTGCTCGGCGGCACGTACATCAACAACTTCACGCGCTTCGGAAAGCTCTACCAGACCTACATGCAGGCCGCGCCGACTACCGGCGCGACGAACGTTCGCTGGACAACTACTACGTCGCTTCGGCTTCGGGCGAAAGCGTCCCCGTGGCCTCTCTCGCCGAGGTGATCGACACGGTGGGCACGGCCTACGTCTCGCAGTTCAACCTCTACCGATCGGTCTCGCTCACCGTCTCGCCCGCCGCCGGCGCCTCCACGGGCGCAGTCATGCAGCAGATCGAACGGACCGCGGAGACCGTGCTGCCCGACGACATCGACACGGCGTGGAGCGGCGTCTCGTACCAGGAAGCCAACGCCTCGAAACGGGGCGGAACGGTCTATCTGCTGGCGGTGGTCTTCGTTTTTCTCGCCCTGGCGGCGCTCTACGAATCGTGGGGGCTGCCGCTGGCGATCCTGATGAGCGTGCCGGCCGCCGTGCTGGGCGCGGTGTGCTTCATCGGAGGGGCGCACCTGCTCGACCCGCTCTTCATCAACGACATCTACATGCAGATTTCGCTGGTCATGCTCATCGGACTGGCGGCCAAGAACGCGATTCTGGTCGTCGAGTACGCCGACCGGCTCTTCCGCGAGAAAGGGCTGTCGCTGTTGGAAGCCGCCGTCGAAGCGGCCCGCATCCGTCTGAGGCCGATCATCATGACCGCCTTCTCGTTCATTCTGGGCGTCCTGCCGCTGGTCTTCGCCAGCGGCGTTTACTCCACCGCGCGCAACATCATGGGCGTCGCGCTCGTGGGCGGGATGCTTTTCGCCACGCTGCTGGGCATCTTCATCTATCCCGCGCTCTACTACCTCGTGGGACACATCGGAGGCTTCGAACGCCGCCGCACTCGATCTAAACAGGAGGAACAGGCATGAAACTGAAAATCGCAATGGCCGCGGCCCTGCTTGCGGGCGCCTGCTCGCCGCGGCTCTATCCGCCCGAAACCGCCGTCCCGGACCGTTACGTTTACTCCGAAGGCTTCTCGCAGGACACGACGGGCATCGGCAGCCGCTGGTGGGAAATGTTCGGCGATCCGACGCTCGATACCCTCGTCGCCCGCGCGCTGGAACGCAACCGCGATCTGGCGGCGGCCGCCGCGCGCGTCGAACAGGCCCGGGCCAATCTCGGGGTCGTGCGGGCGCAATACCTGCCGCAGATCGGGTTCGGTGTGCAGGCCGGAGGCAAATACGCCGAAGCCACGGGAATCGTGCAGTCCTACGCCGTCGAGCCGACCCTCTCGTGGGAGGTTTCGCTGTTCGGAGCGCTGCGGCGCGCCAAAGAAGCCGCCAAGGCCGAAATCGCCGCCTCGGCGTGGGCGCTCGAAGGAATGCGGCTCTCGCTGGCGGCCGAAGTGGCGACGACCTACTTCACGCTGCTCGAATACGAGCGCAACCTCTCGATCGCCCGGCGTACCCTCCAACTGCGGCGCGAGTCGGCGGCACTGATCGACTCCATGTTCCGCTACGGCATGTCGGACGGCGTGGCACTCGAGCAGGCCCGCAGTCTGGTCCGCACGGCCGAAGCGGACATCCCGCAATACCGGCGGGCCGTCGTACAGACGGCCCTCTCGCTCGGCACGCTGCTCGGAGAGCTCCCGGCGCAGGACACGCTTCGGGGCGAAGGGCTGCCCCTGCGCACCGACACCTACCCCGCGGAGATTCCCGTGGGACTGCCCTCGGAGCTGCTGCGCAGACGACCCGACATCCGGGAAGCGCACTACGGCGTGGCGAAAGCCGCGGCACAGGCCGGACAGGCCCGGAGCGCGCGGTTTCCGTCGATCTCGCTGACGGCCGGCGGAGGTGCGGCGTCGGGTTCGATCAAAGGGCTGACCTCCGGCGGTCCGTGGGTCTGGAACGCCGCCGGGGCGCTCGTCGAACCGCTCGTCGCCTTCGGAAAACTCCGGCGCGCCGAACAAGCGGCCGTGGCGGCCTACGACGAAGCGGCGAGGAACTACGAGCAGACCGTGCTGACGGCCTTCGCCGACGTCGAAAAGGCCCTGACGGCGATCACGACCTGCCGCGAGCAGACCGAACGCAGCCGCGAACTGGTCGAATCCAACGGACGTATCGCCACGATGACCCGCGCGCTCTACCGCAGCGGACTTTCCGACTACCTGGACGTGATCGACGCCGAGCGCAGTCTCTACCAGTCGCAGATGCAACTGGCGAGCCTCGTGGCGCAGCAGTACATCAATTACGTCGCGCTCTGCAAGGCGCTGGGCGGCGGATGGGAGCGGCCGTCCGGACCGCCGGAGAAGGTCTCCGGCGGCGCGCCGCCGGGACGGAAGCCCGGAAGAGCCGCCACGAAGGCCGGCGCCGGAAAGGGCCCCGCTCCGGGAACGTCCGGCCAGAAGCCGGCGGATACCTACTAATGGGGATTGCGCGTGTTGCCGCAAAATCGTATATTTGCGGCCGAAATCATTTCTGGCAACATGCGTCTATCCGAACTGAAAACCGGCGAATCGGCGACGATCGTCAAAGTGACGGGACACGGAGGATTCCGCCGTCGCATCATGGAGATGGGGTTCGTCCGCGGCCAGCGCGTCGAGGTGATCCTGAACGCGCCCCTGAAGGACCCGATCGAATACAAAATCATGGGGTACGACATTTCGCTGCGGCGCAGCGAAGCCGACATGGTCGTCGTGCTCTCCGACGCCGAGGCCGGCGAGTATCTGGCTGCGCAGCGCGGCCGCGGCGAAGCCTCCGGTTGCGTCCGGAAATGCGGAGAGGGTACGACGCCCTGCGATTGCTCGGGCCGCGGCGGAAAGCCGTGCGCGACGGTGGACGAGGTGGTGGCGCGCAGCAGCCGCACGATCTCCGTGGCGCTGGTGGGCAATCCCAACAGCGGCAAGACGTCGCTGTTCAACGCCGTCTCGGGCGGCCACGAGCACGTGGGCAACTACGGCGGCGTGACCGTCGGCGCCAAGATCGGCTACCGCAACTACCGCGGTTACCGTTTCGAGGTGACGGACCTGCCCGGAACCTATGCCCTGACGGCCTACACACCCGAGGAACGGTATGTCCGCAGCCATATCGCCGAGAAGACGCCCGACGTGGTGATCAACACGGTCGTGGCGTCGAATCTGGAACGCAACCTCTACCTGACCACCGAACTGATCGACATCAATCCGCGGATGGTCGTGGCGCTCAACATGTACGACGAGCTGGAGCGGAGCGGAGCGAAGCTCGACTACGACAGCCTGGGCCGCATGCTGGGCGTGCCGATGGTTCCGGTCGAGGCGCGCAACAACCGCGGCATCGAGGCGCTGCTCGACACGGTGATCGACGTTTTCGAGAACCGCGACGACCGCGTGCGCCACATCCACATCAACATGGGCCCGGTGATCGAGGAGGGACTGCGGCGGCTCAACGGCGACATGAGCGACCACCGCGAGGAGCTGCCCAAGGCCTTCCCGCCCCGCTACTACGCCATGAAACTGCTCGAGGGCGACCGGCAGGCGGAGGAGATGCTGCACGGCTGCGCCCGCTACGGCGAATGGATCGAAATCCGCGACCGCGAGACGCGCCGCATCGCCGAGGCGCTGGGCGAGGACATCGAAACGGCGTTCGCCGACCAGAAATACGGCTTCATCCAGGGTGCGCTGCGCGAGACCTACATACCCGGGCAGCGCGAGCAGGCGAAGGCCACGGCGCTCATCGACGCCTTCGTGACGCACAAGCTCTGGGGATTTCCGATCTTCTTCGCGCTCATGTGGCTCATGTTCTGGTGCACGTTCAGTCTCGGAGCCTATCCGCAGGACTGGCTCGACGCGCTGGTGGGATGGATCGGCGACGGAGTGAACTCCCTGCTGCCCGAAGGGCCGCTGCGCGACATGCTCTCGGACGGCGTGATCGGCGGCGTGGGCGCGGTGATCGTCTTCCTGCCCCAGATCATGATCCTCTACCTGTTCATCTCGTTTCTGGAGGACTCGGGCTATCTGGCCCGCGCGGCCTTCATCATGGACCGCGTGATGCACCGCATCGGCCTGCACGGCAAGTCGTTCATTCCGATGATTATGGGGTTCGGCTGCAACGTGCCCGCCATCATGGCCTGCCGCACGATCGAAAGCCGCAGCAGCCGGCTCATCACCATCCTGATCACCCCCTTCATGTCGTGCAGCGCACGCCTGCCGATCTATATCCTGCTCACGGGAACCTTCTTCTCGGCCCATGCCGGGCTGGTGATGACGGGGCTTTACGTGCTGGGAATCCTCGTGGCGGTGGTGACGGCGCGCCTCATGCGGCGGTTCTTCTACCCCGAGGACGAAACGCCGTTCGTCATGGAGCTGCCCCCCTACCGGATGCCGACGTGGAAGACCACGCTGCTGCACATGTGGGACAAGTGCGCGCAATACCTGCGCAAGATGGGCGGCATGATCCTCATCGCCTCGATCGTCGTCTGGTTCCTGAGCTACTACCCGCGCGAACGCACGGACGATGCGGCCGTGACGAACTACGAGAACTCCTATCTGGGACGCATCGGGCAGGCCTGCGAGCCGGTCTTCACCCCGCTGGGACTGAACTGGAAGGCCGGCGTGGCGCTGATCTCGGGCATCTCGGCCAAGGAGATCGTCGTCTCTACGCTGGGCGTGCTCTATGCCGAGGAGACGCCCGCAGCGGCCGGAGGCGGTCCGGAAGGAACGGCCGACGCGACCCGACGCATCGCTTCCGGTGAAGCGTCACAAACCGCTGTCCAGAAAACGATTATCGGCGGAGCGGACAGTGAGACGGCGATCCGCGTGGCCGACGAGGAACGGACGCTCGGGCGGAAACTGCTCGCCAGCGGCGACTTCTCCGAAGCCGCGGTACTCGGGTTCCTCACCTTCATCCTGCTCTACATCCCCTGCATCGCCACGGTGGTGGCCATCGGTTCGGAGGCCGGATGGCGCTGGGCCGCGGCATCGGTGATCTACGACACGGCCGTGGCATGGCTCATGGCCTGGGCGGTCTATCACATAGCTTCGCTTTTCGCATGACGGGCTGGCAGGATTACGCGGTGTGGGCCGTCTGTCTCGCGGCCGTCGCGGAAGCGCTCCGGCGCACCGCAAGGCTGCTGCGCGGCCGGAGCCGCGGGTGTTCGTCGTGCGGATCGGCGAATTGTCCGCACAAAAGGACGAAGGAGTGAAAAAATCGCTATATTTGCCGCCCGAAAACGACGGCGACACATCCCGCTCCGGGGCCGAGTCGGCTCCGGAGCGTCGTTTCGGGGAGCGGACCGCCCGCAAACCCCGGCAGGAAGGGATGCCGCGTCGCCGAAACGAAACGACCGATGACCGGACTGTTCTACATTCTGTTTTTCTGGCTCGCGGGCAACGCCCTGAGCCTCGCCACGGGCGGGTACGTATCGGGCAACATCATCGGGATGATCCTGCTCTTCGCCTCGCTCTGTCTGCGGTGGGTCCCGGCCGACAGGGTGCGCCCCGCGGCGCGGTTCCTGCTCGGGTCGATGGCCCTCTTCTTCGTCCCCTACGGCGTGGGGTTGATGGTCTCCTACCGGGTGATACTCGAAAACCTCTGGGCCATACTCGTCTCGGGCGTGATCTCCACCGTCCTCGTGATCTTCGTCGCGGGCAAAACCTTCCAGAGTCTCAACCGCCGCGCCCGCATGCGGCATATCAGACACATGCGCCATGCCGAATGACTTTCTCAGCTCGGACCTCTTCCTGCTGACGCTCACCGTCGGCCTCTATTGCGCCGGAAGCGTCCTCTACCGCCGGGCGCGGACCCCGCTGCTCCACCCCGTGCTGCTCACGTTCGCCGCGGTGATCGTCTTCCTCAGCGCGACAGGCATCGGCTACGAACGCTACCGCGAGGCCACAGGCATTCTCAACTTCGCGCTCGGCATGTCGGTCGTGGCGCTCGGCTACCTGCTCTACGAACAGATCGAACGCCTGCGCGGCAGCCTCCTGCCGGTCGGGGCCGCCACCCTTGCCGGATGTTTCGCCGGAGTGCTGAGCGTGGTCTATATTGCCATGGCCTTCGGCACGGAGCGCCGCATCCTCACCTCGATCGCCCCCAAGTCGGTCACCGTTCCGATCGCCGTGTCGGTCGTGGGACCGCTCGGCGGCGACGTCTCCGTCACCTCGGTGGTGGTCTTCTGCGTGGGAATATTCGGCAGCGTCTTCGGCGAGTGGATACTCAAACGCTGCGGCGTCCGCGATCCCGAGGCGCGCGGATTCGCCCTGGGAGCCGCGGCACACGGCATCGGCACGGCACGGGCCATCGAGATAGGCGCCGTGGAGGGAGCCCTGAGCGGTCTGGCGATGGCCCTGATGGGGCTGGCCACGGCGCTCTTCCTGCCCCTGATCGAAAAGTACCTCTATTAGAGCCTCGAGCGGCCCGGAGGAGAGGCGGCACGGCGGGCCGAAATCTTTTCGGACGAAAATTTTTAAAATTCTGCAATAAATGCTACTTTTGCGAAACCTTACGCCAAACGGCATCAAAATCGGTCTCTTATGGAGTGGCTCTATTCGCTCTTCTTCGGCAGCGGCATCGCCCATGCGGTGCTGATTTTCGCGCTGGTAATCACCGTCGGCATCCTTCTGGGGAAGGTCAAGATCGGCGGGGTCTCGCTCGGCATCACGTGGATACTCTTCGTGGGCATCCTCTTCAGCCATTTCGGCATGACGGTGGACGGCGAGGTGCGCCACTTCGTACAGGAGTTCGGATTGATTCTCTTCGTCTTCTCGATCGGCCTGCAGGTGGGTCCCGGCTTCTTCGCCTCGTTCAAGCACGGCGGCATGACGCTCGTGGGATGCGCCGTGGCGATCGTCCTGCTGGGTGTCGTGACGGCCTACGTGCTCCACGCCGCGACAGGAACCCCCATACCCACCATGGTGGGCATCCTCTCGGGCGCCGTGACGAACACCCCGGGACTGGGTGCCGCGCAGCAGGCCTACGCCGACGCCACGGGGTGCAACGACCCCTCGATCGCGCTGGGATACGCCGTGGCCTATCCGCTGGGCGTCGTGGGCATCATCTTCACGATGATCTTCGTCCGCTACGTCTTCCGCGTGAAGTTCGAAAAGGAGGACGAGGCGCTGGCCGAGCTCGCGCACGAACAGAAATTCGCCGACAAGGTCTCGGTGGAGTTCACCAACGGAATGCTCGACGGCCGCACGGTCGAATACATGCGCGATCTGGTGAACCGGCAGTTCGTCATCTCGCGCATCATGCACCCGGACGGGGAGATTTCGATGGCCGACGCCGACAGCAAGGTGCATGTGGGCGACCGCCTGTGGGTGATCTGCCAGGGCGAGGACACGGAGGCCGTGGTGGCCTTCTTCGGCCGGCGCGTGGAGCTGACGGACGAGGACTGGGGCAACAACACGCCCAACGCCGAGCTCATCTCGCGCCGCATCCTCATCACCAAGCCGTCGATCAACGGCAAGAAGTTCTCCGATCTGCGGCTGCGCACGAAATACGGTATCACCATCACGCGCGTCAATCGCGCCGGTATGGACCTGATTCCCTATCAGGGGCTCGAGTTGCAGGTGGGCGACCGTGTGATGGTCGTAGGCCCGGCGAAGTCCGTGGCGCAGGTGGCCGACGTACTGGGCAACTCGCTCAAGAAACTCGACCATCCGAATCTGATCACCATTTTCGTCGGCATCGCGCTGGGCGTGCTGCTGGGCTCGATTCCGCTGCTCAACGTGCCGCAGCCCGTCAAGCTGGGCCTCGCGGGCGGACCGCTCATCGTGGCGATCCTCATCGGACGCTTCGGCACGCACTTCCATCTGGTGACCTACACCACGATGTCGGCCAACCTCATGCTGCGCGAAATCGGCATCGCCCTGTTCCTCGCGGCGGTGGGAATCGGCGCGGGAGACGGATTCATCGAAGCGATCGCCGACGGCGGATACCGCTGGATCGGCTACGGATTCATCATCACGGTCGTACCTCTGCTGATCGTTGCGGTAGTTGCCCGCAAATGGCTCAGGATGAACTACTACACATTGATGGGACTGATCGCCGGATCGACCACCGATCCCCCTGCGCTGGCCTATGCGAACGCCACGGCCGGAAACGACATGCCCGCCGTGGGATACTCGACCGTCTATCCCGTCGTGATGTTTCTCCGCGTGCTGACGGCGCAGATATTCATTCTCTTCGCTCTGTAACGAACCTTATCCGAATAAGACCATGACCAAAAAGATACTGCTTTTGGGCTCGGGAGAGCTGGGCAAGGAGTTCACGATCGCGGCGCAGCGGCTGGGACAGACCGTCGTGGCGTGCGACGCATACGCGGGAGCGCCCGCCATGCAGGTCGCCGATGCGGCCGAAGTCTTCGACATGCTCGACGGCACGGCACTGGAGGCCGTCGTCGAGAGACACCGCCCCGACATCATCGTTCCGGAAATCGAGGCCATCCGCACCGAACGGCTCTACGACTTCGAACGCGCCGGGATACAGGTCGTCCCGAGCGCCCGTGCGGTGAATTTCACGATGAACCGCAAGGCGATCCGCGACCTCGCGGCGAAAGAGCTGGGGCTGCGCACCGCACGGTACTTCTATGCCCGGACGCTCGACGAGCTGCGCGATGCGGCCGACAGAATCGGCTATCCGTGCGTCGTCAAGCCGCTGATGTCCTCCTCGGGCAAGGGGCAGTCGGTCGTCAAAAGCCCCGGCGACGTGGAGCACGCATGGCGTTACGGATGCGAGGGTTCGCGGGGAGACATACGCGAGCTGATCGTCGAGGAGTTCATCCGCTTCGACAGCGAAATCACGCTGCTCACCGTGACGCAACGGCACGGCCCCACCCTTTTCTGCCCGCCGATCGGCCACGTGCAGCAGGGCGGCGACTACCGCGAGAGTTTCCAGTCCCCGCGGATCGCTCCCGAGCACCTGCAGGAAGCGCAGCGCATGGCGGCGGCCGTGACCGGGGCGCTGACGGGCGCCGGGCTGTGGGGCGTGGAATTCTTCCTGAGCCACGAGCACGGCGTCTACTTCTCGGAGTTGTCGCCCCGTCCGCACGACACGGGCATGGTGACGCTGGCCGGAACGCAGAATCTCAACGAGTTCGAGCTGCACCTGCGGGCCGTGCTGGGGATTCCGATTCCGGAAATCACCTTCGAACGTCCCGGTGCGAGCGCGGTGATCCTCTCTCCGGTAGCCTCCGCCTCGGCTCCCCGCTACGAGGGGATCGAACGGGCCGCGGCAACGGATGCCCGTCTCGACGTGCGCATCTTCGGCAAACCCTCGGCCCGCGAGGGACGGCGTATGGGCGTCGTCGTGGGCTACGATGCCCCGGGCTGCGATCTGGAGGCGCTGCGCCGGAGGGTGAAGGCCGCGGCCGCCGAAGTGCGGGTGGAGCTGCCGGAATAACCGGGCCCCGAACGATTCTTACCGAAAACAGACCGCCCCTGCCGTGAACGTGTACGGCAGGGGCGGTTTTCATACGGCGGCGGGACGGCTTGAGCCGGCCGCCGCGAAACGGTCACTTGCGGAACTTCGCCACGACGTTGTCCGTGGCGCGCCTGAGCAGCTCCTCGGGGCAGCAGAGCGTGATACGGATGTAGTTGCGGCCCTCCGAACCGAAAATCCCGCCCGGGGTGAGGAAAACGTCGCATTTGTCGATCACCTCGTCCGAGAAGGCGAAGCTGTCGCCCTCGTAGCCTTCGGGCAGCTCGGCCCAAACGAACAGGCCGGCCTGGTTCTTCCGGTAGCGGCATCCCAGCGCGTCGAGCAGCGCATAGGCCTGCTTCTCCCGTCCGTAGTAGATGGCGTTCAGCTCCCGGAACCAGTCCTCGCCCAGTGCCAGCGCCGTATCGGCCGCGGCTTGGATGGGATAGAACATGCCCGAATCCATGTTCGACTTGAAGGTGAGAATCGAGTCGATCCACTCTTTTTTGCCCACCACGACGCCCACGCGCCAGCCGGCCATCGAGTGCGCCTTCGACAGCGAGTTCATCTCCAGCGCCACCTCGCGCGCGCCGTCCGCCTCCATGATCGAAATCGGATGCGCAGCGTTGCGGATGAAGCTGTACGGGTTGTCGTGGACGATCAGGATGTTGTGCCTGGCGCCGAAGTCGATGATCCGCTGGAACAGTTCCGGCGTGGGGGTCTGTCCCGTCGGCATGTTGGGATAATTGACCAGCATCATCTTCACGCCGTCGAGTCCCGCCCGTTCGATGGCCTCGAAGTCAGGATAGAAATTCGTCTCCTTGTTGAGCGCATAGGGCAGCATCTCGCCTCCGGCCAGCCGCACGGCGGCCGAATAGGTCGGATAACCCGGGTTGGGGACCAGCACCTTGTCGCCCGGATCGAGGAACGTCATGCAGATATGCATGATGCCCTCCTTCGAACCGATCAGCGGCAGCACCTCCGAATTGTAGTCCAGCTCGGTGCGGTACCACTTCCCATACCAGTCGGCAAAAGCCTTGCGCAGAATCGGCTCGCCCTTGTAGGACATGTATTTGTGGACGTCGGGGCGCTGGGCTTCCTTCGCCAGCCGGTCGATGACCGACCGGTGGGGCGGCAGGTCGGGACTGCCCATGGCCAGCTTGATGATCTGGCGGCCCGTGGAGGCCTCGAGCTCCGAAAGTTCGCGCAGGCGGCGCGAGAAATAGTACTCCCCGATACCGTCCAGACGGTGCGAACGGGCGATGTTTACTGCTTTTGCCATAGTCTCTGTTGCGTGTTTGGGATTTGCTTCGGACAAAGATAGGGATTAATTAAATAATATTAAAATATTGCCGCGACAAAATGGCCGGAAAGCCTCTCCGCACCGCGGGAAGGAGCCGTCCGCTTCCGGATGCCGGCCTCCTCCGGGAACGGCCTGCCGGAAGATGCGTTCCGGCGGAGCCCCGGAGGAACGGGAGGCGGATTTGGAGATTGGGGGTATTTTGACTAAATTTACACGGATTTTGCGGCGGCGCGCCGCGGCGGCACCGGAAGGGCCGAAAAAAACGGGATGTCCGTCCGGTTCCGCTCCGACGGCACCCAGGAAAGAAGTCCGCGCCGCCCCGGACCCGGCTTAACACGAATCGAGAATATGATCCGAAAAAAACTACTACTCCTGTTCGCCCTCCTGCCGGTGTGTGCGCTCTGCGCGCAGAAGCAGCAGGACCTGACCGCGTATGTGAACACGATGCAGGGATTGCACAACACGCCCGAATTTTCCCACGGCCGCTGCACGCCGCTCGTCGCCCTGCCGCAGGGCGTGAACAGTTGGTCGCCCGTAGGATTCTCCTACGTCGGACGCTCGGCGGCAGGCGTGGGCGGCTGCGGCATCGTGCTCCGCCCGCTGACGGAGGCGCCGTCGCCGGAAACGGCCACGGCGACGGTGGACACCGCGTCGATCGTCGGCCGCCCCCACTACTTCCGGATGCGGACCTCGGACGGCATTCTCTCCGAAATGAGCCCCACGGAGCGCTGCGCCGTCTTCCGCTTCACCTACCTGCGCCGGAGCGAGGCGCTGCTCGCGCTCTCGGGCGAGGAGATGGACGGCGTGGAGGCCGATGCCGCGGCACGGTGCGTCACGGGCTATGTCATCCGCCGCTCGAACGTCAGTCAGGCGGCAGACAAGACGTGGTTCCTGCTCCGCTTCGACCGCGACTTCACCGTGGACGAGGATCGGAAGGGCGGGACTCTGCTGCTCCGCTTCGGGCGGGGCGGAACGGTCGGCGTGCAGGCCGCCGTGTCGAAGATCGACGCCCGGCAGGCCCGCGTGACGTTCGGCCGCGAGCTGGAGGGGAAACGCTTCGGGGAGGTCTGCGAGGCGGCCCGGGAGCGCTGGAACGGAATGCTCGGCCGGATCGAGGTCGAGGGCGGCACGCCGGAGCAGCGACGCACCTTCTACTCCTGCCTCTTCCGGACGATGCTGCGCCCGGCGCAGGACTACGAAACGGACGCCGAAGGCCGCGAACGCTTCGCCTACGACGGCGAGGTGTACGAGGGGCGCTATCACGTCAATCCGATTCTGTGGGACGCCTACCGCTCGCTCTTCGCGCTGCACAACATCATCAACCGCGCCGAGGAGGAGCGGTACGTGCAGTCGCTCATGCGCACCCAGGAACTCACCGGGTGGTGGCCCTCGGGGCACGTGATGATCGGCAACCACGCCATATCGGTCCTCGCCGACGCGTGGGCGAAGGGCATCCGCACGTTCGACCCCGAGGAGGCGCTCGGCCGCTACTACCGTGAGATCACCCGCTCGGCGGTCGATACGCTCAATAACGGCGACTACAACCGCGAGCACGTCCGCGGCTACGGCCGGCTGGGCTTCGAGGACTACTTCGCCATGGGCTACATCCCCTATCCGCAGGGAACCGATCGCGTGATGGAAACCACGTCGAAAACCATCGAATACAATTACGACGACTTCTGCGCCTGGCGGCTGGCGCGGATGACCGGAAACGACTTCTACGAGCGGATCTTCGCGCGCCACATCTACAACTACCGCAACGTGTTCGACCCGGCGGACGGCTTCTTCAAGGGCCGCGACCGCGAGGGACGCTTCGACGAGGACTTCAACCCCTACGAGTGGGGCGGTCCGTTCGTCGAGGGCAACGGCTGGCAGTGGCGCTTCTCGGTGCAGCAGGACGCACGCGGCATGATCGGCCTCATGGGCGGCGAGGAGGCGTTCCGGCGCAACCTCGACGAACTGTTCGCCGTGCGTGCCGACTCGGTGCTCCACGGCGGCTACGGCTACCGCATCCACGAGATCAACGAGGCCGTGGCGGGCAATCAGGGGCAGTATGCCCAGGGCAACGAGCCGTGCTTCCACGTGATCCACCTCTACAACCACGCCGGGCAGCCCTGGAAGGCGCAGCGACTGCTGCGCGAAAGCCTCACGCGGCTCTTCAACTCGGGACCCGAAGGATTCCCGGGCGACGAGGACGGCGGCGCCATGTCGTCGTGGTATGTCTTCAACGCCATGGGATTCTACACCGTGACGCCGGGCGTCGGGCAGTACGTTCTGGGCAGCCCGCTCTTCGACCGGGTGACGATCCGGCTCGAGAACGGGCGGAAATTCGTCATCACGGCCGACGGCAACGCCCCCGACCGGCCCTACATCCGTTCGGCTACGCTCAACGGCGCCCCCTGGACGAAAAACTGGTTCGACCACGAGACGCTGATGGCGGGCGGCGAGCTGCGGCTGGAGATGAGCGGATGCCCGAATACGGAGCGCGGCACGGCGCCGGAAGACCGCCCCTATTCGATGAGCGATCCCGAGTAAACGAATAAAAAGGCAGGAGCCTGCATTTCGGGTTCTCCTCTCCGGAACAGAGCGAACGCCCGGGAGACATTCCCGGGCGTTCGCTGCGGTATGCGCGGACGAAAAAGCGGCGTCCCGGAGAACCGGAACGCCGCCGAACGGTGGAGGTGGCGGGAGTCGAACCCGCGTCCAAACAGGGAACCCGAAAGCTTTCTACACGCTTATCCGCCGTTTCGTCCTTCTCCCCGGGCCTGGCAGGCGGCGACCGAACCCGGGGCCCAGTCCCTTGAATTTCGCGCACCGGCCGGGACCCTCCGGCACGCTATCTCTAAATTGATGATACCCCGTATGAAAAACCGTTAAAGAGCGGAACGGCCTTTCGGGATACTCGTCGCCGAGGCTCCTGGGCCCCGGGGATTAAGCCAATTTTCCTTGAAAATTAGGCAGCGAGTGCGTAGCTGTTATTGCCATTTGATTCTTGAGCGTCGGGATTAACGAGCCGCCACACAGCGCTCGACGTGCTTACGATCAAACTCTGCCTGCTGTCAAAACCGGGCACCCCCAATTCTGTCCGCAATCGGCAAAAGCCGCGGGACAAAGATAACGCTTTTTCCGCAAAAACAAACACCCCGCGGCGAAGAATGTCGCCCGCAGGAGGCAACGCCGCTTTTTTCGGTTCCGAAACGCCTGCGAACCGGGAAAATTTCGTATATTTGTCCGATGGAAAGCCCCCGGCAGGCGACGGGCCGCGCAGCTTCTGCGGGCGACGGCGGCAGACGGAGGAAAAACACGCGACGCATGACTAAAGACAGATACGTGGTCGAACTGCGGGACGCAGCCATCTACCACGCGGACGATCCCTTCGGCAGCCGCTCGGAGGAGAAACTCATCCGGCAGGGCGAAATGGTCCTCTCGGAGGTCAATCTCACGGTGGCCCCGGGCGAATTCGTCTTCCTGATCGGACGGGTCGGAAGCGGCAAGAGCACGCTGCTCAAAACGCTCTACGCCGAGGTGCAGCTGCTCTCGGGCCGCGGGCGCGTGGCGGGATTCGACCTGCGCCGCCTGCGCCGGCGGGACATTCCCTACCTGCGCCGCCGCATCGGCATCGTCTTCCAGGACTACCAGCTGCTCACGGACCGCAACGTCTTCATGAACCTGCACTACGTGCTCAAGGCCACGGGCTGGAAACGCGAGCAGGAGATCCGCGAACGCATCGACAAGGTGCTCGAAGTCGTGCAGCTGGGACACAAGAGCTACAAGATGCCCTTCGAGCTTTCGGGCGGCGAACAGCAGCGCCTGGTCATCGCCCGCGCGCTGCTGAACGACCCCGAGGTGCTGCTGGCCGACGAACCGACGGGCAACCTCGATCCGGTGACGGCCGACGGCATCATGCAGCTTTTCCGGCAGATCGCCGCACGGGGATGCGCCGTGGTGATGTCCACGCACAACACGGCCCTCATAGAGAACTACCCCGCCCGCGCCATTCTCTTCGCGCAGGGCAAGATCCGCGAAGTGAACCTCGAAGAGGAGCTGGGATAGGCACGCGCCGCCCCGCGGCCGGAAGCGGCGCCGATCCGCGGCCCCGGGTTGCGCAATCCGGAAAAAACCCGTATATTTGTACGATATTTAAACGACAACGATGAGTACCGAACAAGAAAACGTTAAGAAACAGGAAGAGGCGTATTCCGCGTCGAACATCCAGGTCCTCGAGGGCCTCGAAGCGGTGCGCAAACGCCCGGCCATGTATATCGGCGACATCGGCGAGAAGGGTCTCCACCACCTCGTCTACGAGGTCGTGGACAACTCGATCGACGAGGCGCTGGCCGGATACTGCACCGATATAGACGTGACGATCAACGAGGACAACTCGATCACCGTCAAGGACAACGGCCGGGGTATCCCGACGGACTTCCACGAGAAGGAGGGCAAGTCGGCGCTCGAAGTCGTGCTGACGGTGCTGCACGCCGGAGGCAAGTTCGACAAGGGCAGCTACAAGGTCTCGGGAGGTCTGCACGGCGTGGGCGTCTCGTGCGTGAACGCGCTCTCGACGCTGCTCATCGCCGAAATCCACCGCGACGGCAAGATTTTCCGCCAGACGTACAGCAAGGGAAAACCCACGTCGCAGGTCGAAATCGTCGGCGAATGCACGGACCGCGGAACGATCGTGACGTTCAAGCCCGACGGCGAGATATTCACCCACACGACGATCTACAAATACGAGATTCTGGCCAACCGCCTGCGCGAGCTGGCATTCCTGAACAAGGGCATCCACCTGAACCTCTACGACCGCCGGCCGGACGAGGAGGGCAAGACGCACGAGGACCACTTCTATTCGGAAGAGGGCCTCAAGGAGTTCGTCCAGTACCTCGACGCCACGCGCGGCACGCCGATCATCGAGCAGATCATCTACCTCGACACCGAGAAGAACGGCGTTCCGGTCGAAGTGGCCATGCAGTACAACGACTCCTTCTCGGAGAACGTACACTCCTACGTGAACAACATCAACACCATCGAAGGCGGCACGCACCTGACGGGATTCCGCCGCGCGCTGACGCGCACGCTCAAGAAATACGCCGAGGACTCGGGAATGCTCGCCAAGCTGAAGTTCGACATCAACGGCGACGACTTCCGCGAGGGACTGACGGCAGTCGTCTCGGTGAAGGTGGCCGAACCGCAGTTCGAGGGACAGACCAAGACCAAGCTGGGCAACGACGAAGTGGCCGCTGCGGTCGATCAGGCCATGGCCTCGGCACTGGGCGACTACCTCGAGGAAAACCCGAAAGACGCCAAGGCGATCGTGCAGAAAGTGATTCTGGCCGCCACGGCCCGCCACGCCGCCCGCCACGCCCGCGAGCTGGTGCAGCGTAAGACGGTGCTCTCGGGGTCGGGACTTCCGGGCAAGCTGGCCGACTGCACGAGCCGCGACAGGTCGGTGGCCGAGATCTTCTTCGTCGAGGGCGACTCGGCAGGCGGTACGGCCAAGTCGGGCCGCGACCGCAACTTCCAGGCCATCATGCCGCTGCGCGGTAAGATTCTCAACATCGAGAAGGCACAGGAGCACAAAATGTGGGAGAACGAGGAGATCAAGAACATGTTCCTGGCGCTGGGCGTCAAGATCGGCACGGAGGAGGATTCCAAGGCGCTCAACCTCGAAGGACTGCGCTACGACAAGATCATCATCATGACCGATGCCGACGTGGACGGAAGCCACATCGCCACGCTGATGCTCACCTTCTTCTTCCGCAAGATGAAGGAGCTCATAGAGAACGGCCACGTTTACATCGCCACCCCGCCGCTCTATCTCGTGAAGAAGGGCAAGCAGGAGCGTTACTGCTGGACCGAGAAGGAACGCGACGAGATCACCTCCGAATTCGGCAAGGGCGCGCACGTGCAGCGTTACAAAGGTCTCGGCGAGATGAACGCCCACCAGTTGTGGGAGACGACGATGAACCCCGACACGCGCATCCTGCGCCAGGTGAACATCGAGAACGCCGCCGAGGCGGACCGCATCTTCTCGATGCTCATGGGCGACGACGTGCCGCCCCGCCGCGAATTCATCGAACGCAACGCCCATTACGCGAATATCGACGCATAAGGCAGCCCAACGGAGAAAGGATTGCCCCGACAGAAAGGGAGGGCGATCCTTTTTTCGTACCGGGCGGCAGGCGTGAGCGGCTTCTGCGGCACGGAACGGAGAAACGAAAGGAAAACAGCCAAACCCAATCCATAAAACCATGAAAGTAACCGTAATCGGTGTGGCCGGAGGAACCGGCTCGGGAAAATCGACGCTCGTAAAACGTCTGCAGGAAGCTTTCCGTGGCGACGACGTCGCCACGCTGTGCCACGACTTCTACTACAAGGCCCACCCCGAACTGACGTACGAGGAGCGCACGAAACTCAACTACGACCATCCGCAGGCGTTCGACACGCAGATGATGGTGGACCATATCAAGGCGCTCAAGGAGAACGTACCGATCGAACACCCGGTGTACTCGTTCGTGGACCACGACCGGCTGCCGGAAACCGTGCTGGTCAAGCCGTCGAAGGTGATTATCGTGGACGGCATCCTGATCTTCGAGAACCGGGAGCTGCGCGACCTGATGGATATCAAGGTCTATGTGGACACCGATGCGGACATTCGGCTGGCGCGGCGTATCCTGCGCGACGTCTGCGAACGCGGTCGCACGATGCAGTCGGTCATCACGCAGTACACCTCGACCGTCAAACCCATGCACGAGGAGTTCGTCGAGCCGTCGAAGAAATACGCCGACGTCATCATCCCCGAAGGCGGATTCAACTCGGTGGCCGTAGCGATGCTCATCCAGAATATCCGGTCGCTCATCGACCGGAACTGACAGAGGCTCCCCGATCCATTAACGAAAACAGGAGGTCCCCGCAAAGGGCGGACCTCCTCTTTCGTCTTGTCCGGATAACGGCATCCGGAACCCGCACCGGGTCAGATACCTGCGATCTTCTTGATCTCGTTGAGTTTGTTGAGTGCCTCGATCGGCGTCAGGGCATTGATGTCCAACCCCTTGATCTGGTCGCGGATCTGCACCAGCACGGGATCGTCCAGCCGGAACATGGAAAGCTGCATGTTCTGCGGCACACCGCTCTCGGCGGCTTCCTTCACAGCCTGCGCCGAGGGTTTCTTTCCGCGATCCTTGAGGCTGCGGCTCGGGACGATCTCGTTCGAACCATATACCTGCTCGAGGTTGCGCAGAATCTCGTCGGCACGCGCCACGACCGACTGCGGCATTCCGGCCATGCGCGCCACGTGGATACCGAACGAATGCTCCGTGCCGCCCCGCTCGAGCTTGCGCAGGAAGACGATCTGGTTGCCCATCTCCTTGACGGCGACATGGTAGTTCTTCACGCGCGGACACATCTGTTCCATTTCGTTCAGCTCGTGGTAGTGCGTGGCGAAGAGTGTTTTGGCGTGCGCCGTCGGATGGTTGTGCAGGTATTCGACCATCGCCCAGGCGATCGAAATGCCGTCGTAGGTCGAAGTGCCGCGGCCGATCTCGTCCAGCAGGACGATGCTGCGGTCCGAAATGTTGTTGAGAATGCTGGCCGACTCGAGCATCTCGACCATGAAGGTGGATTCGCCCTGCGAAATGTTGTCCGATGCGCCGACGCGCGTGAAAATCTTGTCCACGACGCCGATATGCGCCGAGGCGGCGGGTACGAACGAGCCCATCTGTGCCATGAGGATGATGAGCGCCGTCTGCCGCAGCAGGGCCGATTTACCCGACATGTTGGGACCGGTAATCATCATGATCTGCTGCTGCCGGTCGTCGAGCATGACGTCGTTGGGGACGTACTCCTCCCCCACGGGCATCAGCGTTTCGATGACCGGATGGCGTCCCGAACGGATGTCAATGCGCTTGCCGTCGTCGAGCACCGGACGTACGTAGCGCCGCTCGCAGGCCAGCCGCGCGAAGGATTGCAGGCAGTCGATACGCGCCACGACAGCCGCGTCGTGCAGCATCGGCTGGAGCGACGAACAGATGAAGGCCATGATGTCGGCATAGATGCGCTGCTCGAGAACGAGCATCTTCTCCTCGGCGCCGAGAATCTTCTCCTCGTACTCCTTGAGCTCCTCGGTGATGTAACGCTCGGCATTGGCCAGCGTCTGTTTGCGTATCCACGTCGCGGGGACCTTGTCCCTGTGGGCGTTGCGGACCTCGATGTAGTAGCCGAAGACGTTGTTGTAGCTGATCTTGAGCGACGGGATGCCCGTTGCCTCGCTCTCGCGCTGCTGGATGCGCGAAAGGTAGTCCTTGCCGTGGAGTGCGATACGGCGCAGATCGTCCAGTTCGGGATCTACGCCGTCGGCGATGACCCCTCCCTTCTGAATCTGGTTGTTCTGCGGATCGGGATAGATTTCGCGGGCGATGCGTTCGCGGACCCCGGCCAGCGGGTCGATGCCCGCAGCCAGCGCATGCAACCGGTCGTCGTCCGTGGATTCGAGCGCGGCCTTGAGCGTCTCGATCGCCGCGAGCGAATTTTTGAGCTGCACCAGTTCGCGCGGCGTGACGCGCTGCGCGGCGATACGCGACGCAATACGTTCCAGATCGCCCACCATCGCCACCTGCTCGCGCACGGCGTCCGCCAGGTCGGCCTCCTTCGTGAAGCGCTCCACGACGTCGAGCCGCTCGTTGATCTTCGCCGGGTCCTTGATCGGCATGGCGATCCACCGCTTCAGCAGACGGCCGCCCATCGGCGTCAGCGTGCGGTCGATGACGTCGGCGAAGCTACACTTCTCGCGTGCGCCGTTCGAGGAGAAGAGCTCCAGGTTGCGGATCGTGAACTTATCGACCCACACGTAATCGTCCTCGTCGATGCGCGAGAGCGAGGTGATGTGTCCCGTCTCGCGGTGCTCGGTGAACTCGAGGTAGTAGAGAATGGCCCCGGCGGCCGAAATGCCGCTCGTGAAGTGGTCCACGCCGAAACCTTTCAGCGACTTGGTCCCGAACTGCCTGCAAAGTTTCCCGCGATTGACCTCCTCCGAGAAGACCCACTCGTCGAGACGGTAGGTGTAGAGCCGCGACCCGAAAGCGTCGGCGAAACGGTCCTCGTAGCCGCGCTGGTAGATCACCTCTTTGGGCTGAAGATTGGAGATGAGCTTGTCCGCGTAGCTGTCCGTGCCCTCGGCCACGTAGAACTCCCCGGTCGAGATGTCGAGAAACGCCACGCCCGTCGCCCGACGGCCGAAATAGACCGAGGCGATATAGTTGTTCTCCTTGTTGGCCAGAATGTTGTCACCCAGAACGATACCCGGCGTCACCAGTTCGATGACACCGCGCTTGACCAGTCCCTTGACCAGCTTGGGGTCTTCGAGCTGCTCGCAGATCGCCACGCGTTCGCCTGCCCGGACGAGTTTCGGCAGGTAGGTGTCGATGGCATGGTAGGGAAATCCCGCCAGCTCCACGTAGGTCGCCGCACCGTTCGCACGGCGCGTGAGCGTGATGCCCAGAATGCCGCTGGCCTTGATCGCGTCGTCGCCGAACGTTTCGTAAAAGTCGCCCACACGGAAGAGCAGAATGGCGTCGGGATGCACGGCCTTGATGGAGTAATACTGCTTCATCAGGGGCGTTTCGACGTATTTTTTTTCAATTTTCTTCTCCGAAACCACAATAAAATATTGTATGAATTATCCAACAAAGATAACGGTTTTTCGGCAGTCGTGCAAAAGGCGGAGGCCAAATTTTTCGGCCCGGGTCTCCGGCGGCCGCTGCGGAAAAGAATCCGCAAAAGGGAAAGCGACCGGCCGATCCGGACGGGGAGGGACGGCCGGAAATCCAGAAACAGACGGAAACACCGGCAGACGTCTCCCGCCCGCCAGCGGCTGCCCGAAACGGACGGATCAGCGGATCAGATAATGCCGTTCTCGGCGAAAACGCGGCGGTAAAATTCGGCTTTCCACTCGACCGGACGCGGGTAAGCCCGCGACGAGGAGGGCATGCGCCAGAGACGCAGGTCGCGGCCCGCATAGCGCACCGCTACGGACTCCCCCACGGCGGGACTGTCGCAGCCGGTCAGCGCACGGAGCGTATCGGTGGCCTTCTGACCCGTCGTCACGATGGCCCGGCAGGCGGGAATGCGCGCCAGCAAGGCCGCCAGATCGACCTCGCGCACCACTTGAAGAAAATTATCCGACGCATTGTCTTTCAGCCGAACGACCTCGACAGCCGTATCGTAAAGCGCAATCCCCCGTTCGCGGCAGAACGCCTCGATGCGGCCGCGGTCGAACCGCCGGCCGCCCGGCAGGAGGAAGTGCTGTTTGTCACCCGTGGCGAGGTAGCCCACGATCCGCCACATGTCGTTTTGCAGATTGGGGTAGAAAAATTCCATCGACCAGCGGATACGCTTGGGCGGAAAACTGCCCAGCATGAGAATCCGCGCGTTCCCGGGCAGGAAGGGTTCGAGCGGGTGGAGTTCGCTATTCATAGAATCGTTCGTCGAAATTCACGAGATAGAGTTTGTCCGTGGCGCGCGTGAGCGCCGTATAGAGCCATCGCAGCATGTCGCGCGTCATCGGCTCGTCGCCGAACAGGCAGCGGTCCACGAAGACGGCGCGCCACTGCCCGCCCTGCGCCTTGTGGCAGGTGACGGCATAGGCGAATTTCACCTGCACGGCGTTGAAGTGCGGATTTTCACGTATCTCCCGGAAGCGTTTCAGACGGCTTTTGATGTCGAGGTAGTCCTTCTCGACCTCGCAGAAGAGCCGCGAGGACTCCTCGCGCGTGAGCGACGGGGATTCCGACGCGATCGTATCGAGCAGAATCTTGCACTGGAGCTCCGTGTCGTAGTCGGGAAATTCGAGCACCGCCTCGGCGAAACGGAAGCCGTAGAAATCCTCGAAGCGGCGCAGCCGCCGCAGCCGTGCGATGTCGCCGTTGGCGATGAAGTTCATCGGACAGTCCTCGGCATGTTCGGGAAAGTAGTAGTTATTCTTGACCACCATCAGCATATCGCCGCTCTCGATCTCCTCCTCGGCCGAAAGCACGTTGCGGCGGATGCCTTCGTTGTAACGGTTGGCGCGCTTGTTCGACCGCGTGACGACGATCACCTCGTCGCGGCCGTACCGCGCATAGCAGTCCTGCAACTTTTCGAGAAACTCGCCGCCCCCGACCGCCTCGACGTCCGGAAAATCCATCCCGAAGCGCGGAATCTCGTAAATGCCGTTCTCGAGCATGCAGCGCACCAGCGTCGCATTGAACAGGATGCCCGAGCTGGCCTCCTGGCGCACCACATCGTCCATCGTGCCGTAAACCACCTCGCCGTAGGCGGACAGCGACGCAGGGTCGAGCGCCGGACTGAAGTCGCTCCCCACGGGCGGCAACTGCGCACTGTCGCCGACCAGCACCAGGCGGCAGCCGCGGCCGTTGCGGACGTACTGCACCAGATCCGCCAGCAGCGAACCGCTGCCGAACAACGCCCCGTCCGACGCGCCATCGGAGAGCATCGACGCCTCGTCCACGATGAAGACCGCTCCGCGTTCGGGATTGAGGTTCAGCGAAAATTTCGATTCGTAGTCGGCATTGGTGCGCTGGCGGTAGATGCGCTTGTGAATCGTAAGGGCCTTCTCGCCGGCGTATTGCGCCAGCACCTTGGCCGCACGCCCCGTAGGAGCGAGCAGGACCGGTTTGATACCCAAATCCTTAAGTGCCCCGACCACTGCCGCGACGAGCGTCGTCTTGCCTGTTCCGGCATATCCGTTGAGCACGAAAATCCGCGAAAAATCGTCGTCAGCGAGGTAGTCGGACAATTTTTCTACGATTTTTTTTTGTCCGGGAGTTGTTTCGAAACAAATTTTGGCGTAAATTTGGGTCGCGATACGTGTACTGAACATGCGGTCGGTTATTTGCTGCACAAAATTAATAACAAATATTTATTTATAAAATGAAAAGAATTTTTCAAATCATTCTCGGCGTAGTCATCGTAGCGCTGGTCTACATCATCTACGTCCAGATCTCGACCCCGCTTAATTTCAACAAGGAACTCGCTGCGAAGAAAGCCGCCGTCATCGAGCGCATCAAGGACATCCGCACCGCACAGCGTTCCTTCAAGTCGAAGTATCAGCACTTCACGAGTACGTTCGATTCGCTCGAGGCCTTCATCCTGACCGATACGCTCGAGCTGGAGCGCAAGCTTGTGGACGAAGATGACTCGGTGGGTATGGCCATGCTGAAGAAGAGCGGCAAGAAGAATATCGAAAAATTCAAGATCGCCGTGATCGACACGATCTTCTCGCCCAAAAAACTCTCCGTCGAGCAAGTCAAGCAGTTGCGCTACATTCCGGGAACGGACGACAAGGCGCAGTTCATCATGGAGGCCGGCTATACGACCGCATCGAACGTCGTCGTGCCGATCGTCGAGTGCCGCGCTCCCTACAAGATGTTCCTCGACACGGTAGCCTATCGTCAGGAGATCATCAACCTGATCGACGAGGAGGAAAATATCTTCAACCGCTACCCCGGCGTCAAGTTCGGTTCCATGGAGTCGGCCAACAATGAAGCGGGCAACTGGGAAGACTGATACGCCGCAACCCGGCTACAAGGTGTCCATTCAGCAATCGTTGGATGGACACTCTTTTTCGGTGGCCGCACCTCCGGCATTCCCCGCAGAGGCGGAGCGGATCGAAGCGGAGGTGCTGACGCCGCGCACGATGCTCGTACCCGTAGAATACTTCGCCGGGGAGCGCGCGGCGGCACTGCTCGCCGCGAACGGAATGCCAGCTCTCAGCGGCGAGGAGACCGTATGCAGCGATGCGGAGGAGGAGATCGTGGCCGTCATGGCCCTGCCGGGCGAAGCGCTGCGGCAGGCAGCCGAGGCGGCTGGCGGACGTCCATTGCGTTTCACCACCCCGCTGCTGCACCGTCCTGCGGCGGATGGAAACACCGTATGGCTTTGCCGGCGGGCGGGACTGCTTTATATAAAGGTGTACGACGACGGACGACTCCGGGCGGCCGAAGTCGTCGCGGCGGCTGACGAAGCCGAGATCCGCTACCTCGCCGAACGGCTCGACGCCGTATTCCCGTTGCACGGCTACACGCTCCTCGCAGCGGGCGACGATCCGAAGACACTGCGCAAGCTGCTCGGAAAACGGTTCAGGAAGGTCGTATGCGAATAATCAGCGGCAAATACAAGGGCCGGGCGATCAATCCGCCCCGCAACCTCAGAGCGCGTCCGACGACGGACTTCGCCAAGGAGAACCTCTTCAACGTGCTGGGAAACCTCGTGGATTTCGAGGAGTGCAACGTATTGGACCTCTTCGCCGGGACCGGCTCGATCAGCTACGAGTTCGCCTCGCGGGGAGCCCGCAGCGTCACGGCCGTGGAGATCAACCCGGTGCACTACAACTTCATCCGGCAGACGGCCGCGCAACTGGGCATCGGCAGCCTCCACGCCGTCAAGGCGAACGCGTTCCTCTACCTGAAAAACTGCAACAAGCAGTTCGATATCGTGTTTTCCGACGCCCCCTACGATCTGGAGGGCAGCGAAGAGATCGTACGACTGACGCTCGAAGGCGACCGCCTGCGCAGCGGAGGGCTGCTGATCTTCGAACACTCGAAGAAAGCGGACTTTTCGGACAATGCCTGTTTCTGGCAATTAAGAAGTTACGGAAGCGTACAATTTTCTTTCTTCAAAAAACCGTAAAAAACATTGCCGATTCAAAAAATTCGACTATCTTTGCACTCGCAATACCGAAAAACGGTGCGTTAGTTCAGCCGGTTAGAATACGTGCCTGTCACGCACGGGGTCAGGGGTTCGAGTCCCCTACGCACCGCCCAACATCAAAGCAAAAAAGCGAAAAACCTTGTAAATAAAACATTTGCAAGGCTTTTTTCTTTTCCCGGAAGTGCAGGAAAATGCAGTTCGGGGCATGGTATGAAAAGGACAACGTGGCCCGCGAACGATTCGAGCGGAAAACGGGCGTTAGTTGTATCGCCATCGAATGCAAGACAAGTCTTGCCACTCAGAAACGACGACGAAGAATAAAATCGGAAAGAGCGACCGGAACAATCGCTCTTTCCGATTATCATGAACTTTTTATTTTCCGGACACGGTCGGTTCGCAGTAGATTCGTTTCATAACTCTATGGCAAGAAATGTCCACTGGCATTGATTTCAAACTTTTCTAAAATTCCCGTTCGGAACCATGTCCGAACGGGAACGATAGAATTGCAAAACAGCCAAACGACCTTATTCCTTGTCGCCTGTTCCGGCCAGGTAGTAATCCGCGATCTTCAGCTTGCCATCCTTGTCCACCGTCACGATCGCGACGATATTGCCGCCGTAATCGGAATCCGAAGTGTCGTAATTAACCAGATACTCCAATGTCTCAGACTCCGTATCGCCGTCGGCGAACGTCAGTTCTTTGTAGGAACCCGAAATCGAGTTGGGATAGTCGGCAAAAACCGTTTTCAAATCCTCCTCGAGCGTCTCTTCGTGGGCTGTGTCGGCCGTGCGGATACGGTAGGCCTTGACCGTATTGGCGCCTTTGGTTACGGTGTATTCGATATTCGTCGAATATTCGTCTTTCTCGGTCTCCGTAACTTTGAGCGTCGCTTCGCCCGTGCCGTCGAACTTCACTACGATCTCCTCCTGCTCTTCGGGCATCGTCTCGAACATCGCATCTCTGTCCTCGGTTCCCTCGGCGAGCTGCACCAGATTCACCGGATAGCTCACGTTGCCCTCCGCATCGACCGTGGCCCCGTAGATGCAGTAATCGTCTCCGGGATGCGGAATGCGCAGAGACAGCGTTCCGGAAAACTCATCCTTCGCATACTCGTCCGTCCACTGCGAATTGTTCTCGCGGTCGTACATCACCCACTCCAGTTCGGCCGGGTCGCTGACGATAGCGTTGCACTCCATATACGACCAGCAGAAGACGCGCACCTTCTCGACATCGCCGCTCGTCGCCAGTTTCAACTCGATGGCTTCGGGAGTCGTCTGGAAGAGTTCGGCGGAAGCGATCCCGCCCGTACCCTCGAAGACCGGCTTCTTCGTCGTGAAGTCCTCGTAGGTCACCTTGCCGATCGTACCGTCCTCGGCGATAGGCACGGCATAAAGCCGCCATGTCGTATTAGGCGTCATATTCTGCGTGAAATCCACCTTGTAAGGTTCCGTATAGGGAAGCACCTGCCGGTTGTTGCCGAGTACCGTGAGCAGCTCCTTCCGCTTCGCCTCGTCGGTGATCTCGTCGAAAGGATCGTAAACCGACGCCCCGATCAGGGAAGTGAAGATCTTTTTACAGCCCGCGCCCGCCGTGATGGTCGCAGCCACCGACGTCAGCGTGATGTCCTCGTCGGCGATGTCGATCTGCACCTCGATCGAACCGTCGTAATCGGAGGGTTCCGGAACCGTCAGAGATTCCGTGAAGACCTTGCCCTCGCTGCCGTCTGCGGGCAGCGCATAGACGCAGATCAGGATCTCGTCGCCGCCGTGAATCTGGAAACCGTTGCTTTCGGGATCACTGGCCAGCCGGCCCTTGGTCAGCGTATGCTCCGAAAAGGTCGCACTCTCGTCGCTCCAGTTGAACGGCTGCATCGGATAATCCGGATTCGGATTCAGCGACGTTTCGGCCGACTGGATGAAGTACTCTTCATTATAAGCGCTCTTGAGCTGGCCTGCGATCACGTATTTGGAGCACTTGATGCTCTTCTTCACATCCACGTCCAGCGAAAAAGCCGTCACGTTCTTCACCGTGAGTTCCACCAGTTCGCCCTTCAGCTCTGCCGAGCTGATCTTAAAATCTTTCGTGACGACATCGCTTTTCCCGTCCGCATTCTCGGCATAGACCGAAACGACGTAGTCCACATCCACCGTCACAGTCAGGTCGAGCGTCGTCGCCTCGTTTCCGGTCACCGATTCGTAATCGGCCTCCTCCCCGGCCGGAACGCATTTCCAATACCAGGTCTCGGTGTCTTCGGAGGGACGGACCTCGACTTTGGCCGTGCCGTCCTGTTCGGAGAACGATACCTCACCTACCTCGATGGAAGGAGGATTTTTACCCCCCCCCTCGCCGTTGTCATCGTTGTATAATCGGCAAAACCAAATGTGACGAAGTTCAGAACGAGATGTGACTTTTCAAAGGTTGAAGTAGTTCAAAACGAAAAGCGACAAAAATTTCGCACACGCATACAAAAAACGCCGTTCGAATGGCACTCGATTGCTGTTCGAACGGTGTTTTGCATCAGGCTGAACCAATTCCAGCTCCACCTCACTCACCTAATATACTCCCCTCGAATAGAGATGCCTGTGCCCGCTCCTCGTAGTTACAAACCATCCACTCCTCCTGTCTGCGGCGACTCAACTTCGAGGCGCTGATCGTTCGCTCGACACGGTGGATCATCCATCCGTTCTTTTGGGCGTAAAAAGAGGTCCGGACGGACCGGGGGACTGTTACGGCAGCGTCTCCTCGTCCTTGACGGGACGGATATATCCGTCATCCAAATCCCCTCCCGGGAAGGAATCGCACCCAGGGTCAGGTCCCGCGGATTCATGCGGAAACCTCCGCCCTTGCCCAATTCGCTTATTCCTTTCCGGCTGAAATCGGTGATGGTCATATAATACAAATCCAAGTGCATGTCTGTCGGCACAAGATTGTCGCTCTTATCTTCCGCCCGCTTCACCCATGCATCCTCCGGCAGACGGGTGGCCATGATAAGCAATTCGCGAAAATTGGGTATCCTGTAACCTCTCTGTACGACAGTCTGCGCCGTCTGATAATAAGTCCAGTTTTGGGAGTTCCAACTTCCGAAAAGACGACCTCCGGAATAATCCGGCTTCGGAGAGATACCGTCATTATTCGCAGCCGTCACCCGAAAGTATTTGTAAGGACGGTTCTGCGGCGACAGGTCGTCATGGGTTCCCAAAGAGGGTCCCGCTTCGTAACTGTTGCGACGCGCCTTCTGGCTCAGATTGGAACAATCGACCAGATACGTGCCGTCGTCCTCCGCAGCCGTCACTTTGGGAATCAGGGGGCTCGGCTCCTTTTCGGGATTCTCGAGGTCGATGCCGAGATTACGCACGCAACGGTAGGCGAACTGTCCGTCCATATAACCGGAAGAGGAGCTGTAACTGCCCAGAGCCGCACACTCCTCGGACCAAAGTATCCACGGTCCCCCGTCGTTCGCGTTGTACGAGCTGGAGGTGTAGTGCCAGCGCGTCATGTTGCCGCGGTCGGCGGGGTTCTCCGGATAAAGACGCGAATCTTCGTCCAGCGCAGATTCGCCGATATAGAGATCGACCAACTGGTCCTTGGCGGCCAGATACCACCGGATTTCATTCGCATCCACTTCGTTATCCCCGTCCAGATCCCGATTGCGGATCAGCACGGCGTGCAGCGCATCGCGGTAAGGATCCTTCAGGTTGTAACGTTCGTCGGGATCGTTGATATTCACATCCAGCACCGCCGTCCAATAGAGCGTCTCATTGCCGCCCAGCAGACAGTCGATGGTGTTCTTGCGGCCGTTGCTCGCGGACGTACCGCGCCCGACATCGCCCGGCGCCCAACGGTAACCGCCGTTCATCATCGTCTCCACGCCCCATGCGGTAGGCAGCTCCTCGGCGCTCTTCTCTCCGAGGTCGGTGTTGTACACCGTGCGGATGGAGTGCTGGCGGAAGGTCTGCACGGCCTCCATCACGCTGGAGTTGCCGTCCGGGCTGTACCGCGAATTATCGCCGTTGACGAAATACATCTGCCGGTCCTCCGCCTCGACGTAAGTCCGCCACTGGTCCAGCATGTTCTCTCCGGTCACCGGATGCGTGACATACACGTATTCGTCCACGAAGGCCGTGACCGCCACAGTGCCCTCAGTCTTATTCTCCGTGTAATACTCCTCTCTGAGCCTCTTCAGCAGTCCGTGAATGTCGTACATACGGGCATCGGGATAAAAGCCGCCCTCGCCGCCGTTATAATAGGGCGACGGCCGGCCGCCGTTCCCGTCGTAAAACTCGTAATTCTGGTCGCCGGGATACTTCACGTAACGGTCCGGCTCCGTCACCCCGTAGTCCTCGTTTATGGCGAACTTCACCCATTTGTAGTCGTAGATGCCGCTTTCTTCCGGGGCGGGAACGGCGGACGCCAGGAAATCGTCGTCGTCGCCGAACAGACCGACACCGTATATGCCCTGGCTGAAAGGGGTCTGCACGCCCCACGTCAGCTTCGGCACGAGGCTGCGGTCGATAAGGATGAGCTGACGGTCGTAATGGGCGTCCAGCTCATAGACGTCGGCCGAACTGAAGATCACGTCGCCCTCGTAACCGGGACGCTCCTCCTTTCGGTCGGTCACCTCCACCACGATCTTATCGACACCCTTCAGCGTGACATTGTATGTGTAGTGGGTGTTGCGCAGCGTGCGGTAATCGTTGGGATCGCCGTCGGCATAGCCCAGATGGACGGTGAACGTCACGTCGGCATTGACCGTATGGCCGGAGGGATACGCCTCCGACGACGGGATTCTGTAGGAGAGCGTGCCCGTCATCTCCACGTAGGCGGCATAGTCGGCGGCGTATTCGAATGCGCCGTTCTCCTCGGACTGTCCGGGCTTGTCGGGAAATGTTCCCTCTATTTTCTCGCACTTCTCGCGCAGGGCGTAGGCATCCTCCGGACCGAGGGCCGCCGCATCAATGGACTTCTTGGGCGCATGACGGCTTTCGGGCATGTAGAAAGTGAAGCCTCCTTCCTCGAAAAGATAGTTTCCGTCGCGCTTGTCCCACTCGAAGGCGGTCGGCCGGGTATCGAAATAATACGACTCTCCGACATCGGGAGACTCCTCGTCGCCTCCGTCGTCGTCGGGCAGCAGGGGCGACCGGACGGGGACGTTCACCACCCGCCAACTGCGCGGACGGAAATCGAAATCCGTCCACGTATCCCGAAGCGGCTCGGTCTTCACGTTGAACGTCACCTTGGCATCCATCCGTCTGGGGCTGAGAATACAATCGACCTCCACCTCTTCGGTGAGGTTGTCGGGAATCGTTATGGAGGTCTGCGTCTTGTCGGGGTTGCCGTCGCTGTCCTTCCGGTAACCGTACCCTGTCATGAAGAACTGGGTAGAACGTTCCACGGTACGGTTGCTCAGCGGCGCCCGGAAAGCCTCCAACTGACCGAACGTCCGGATTTCATTCATCTGCGCCGGCGTCACATCGTAATCGGTGTGCACGGCGGAAGTGGTGAGGTTGGCGATACAGACCACCCGGGCGTCATTGAGCGAAGTGGTCGTTATCGTAACGGTTCCCGATTGATTCCAGGGTTCCGTCGATTGATCGAAGAAAAGACCGCCTTCGTCATGACGGTTTCCGTCTTTGTCGAAGATCAGGACATAGAGGTTGTACACGCGACCCTCGTTCGCCGCATTCTGTGCGGCGCGGGTCTCCACGCGGTTGTCCTCGGTGCGGAAATTCAGATTGACGGTCACCGGCACGCCTTCGCGCACGGTGTCGCGGCTGCCGTCCGCGAAAAGGTCGTCGTCGGTGCACGAGACCGCAGCGGCCGCCACGGCGGCGGACAGCAGCGCCGGGGCGAATCGTTTCAATAGCGTTGGCATACTATACGGCATATTTTCGGAACAAAACACGATCAACTGAACGGAGGAACGGTAATATCTCCAGGCTCCGCCCAATCCTCCACCCGGAAATCCAGCACAAGGTTGGCGTCGGTGTGCAGCACGGCACGGATACGGACCTGCGTGTTGCGGGCGATGGAATTGCGGGAGGCTCCTCCGCCGATGAACGCCTTCAGCGGATACAAAGCGTTGGGCGTGCGGAATCCGATGGTGTAGGGCGAATCTTCCGACTCATCCTTCCACGCATAGGAGGGATAGATATAGAGCACGAGCGTGCGCGACTCCCCTCCGCCGATGACGATATTCAGCCGCTCGGCCTCGTTTTCCTGACTGCCGTACGACCGACCGCTATACTCGGCATCGCCGGGCACGTCGAGGTTTCCGTCCTGGAAAAGATAGAACCGGTCGGCCATGAACGCGCCGAAAGACATCTCGTTCACGGTGATCGGCCGCGTAAGCTCGTTCACCATCTCGATCTTCAGTTTGGCGACGGCACGGACCAGCGCGATCTCCACCGCATTCGTTCCGGTCCCGACGGTCAGGTCGCGGTCGTACGCGCTCATGGGCAGGGCGGCGCCTGGCTCAGCGGTCATCTCGGAATAGCGTTTGGGGAAAATTTCGCGTCCCGGGTCCTTCACGAGGAGCTTTTTGAAAGCAATGCCTTCATCGTCCGGAACATCCACCAGACTGGGTTCGCCGAGATAGTCTTCGTTGGCTATGACATAAAGCTGCGCACTGCCCGCGGGCAGGCCCTCCACCGTGAAGGCATAGCCGTCGGCCACGGCGGCCCCGGTCAGATCGTCGCCGGAAAAAAGCCGGTTGTACAGCTCCTCGTTCTCCGGCGAGAGCAGCACGATACGCAGTTGTTCGATGCGGTTCTCCAATGCGGCATAATCCTCCTCGGAGACGTCGGCACGCGTCGCGGGAACCGCCACATGCAGGGCGAGCGAAGCTCCGCCCGTCCCGGCGGGCGACGTGCCCGCCGCATCGCCGGTGCATGCGGCCGCCGCCACGGCGAGCGCACCGGCCGCCCACGGACGGAACATGCGGCGCAAGAAATTCATATTCGGGAATCGGTTCATATCGCCATGAATTGATTACGGTCAGCGGTGCCGGCCGGGGTGCTCGGTTTCCAGTCCACTTCGGCATCCTCCTCGATCCACGGCCGTATCGTCACGGTCAGCACGAGCGTACCGGTGCGCAGATCGAGGGTGTAGGCATAGCTCTGTCCGGCCTGCCACTGTGTGACGGAAGAAGTGCGCAGCGAGGCGGAAACGGTGTGCGAGGTCGCTTCCGGCTCGCCTGCCAACCTGTAAACCAGCGTCAGTTCCGGCGCGCCGGTCTCCTCCAGCGTCTGGGGAGGAACGAGCACGTCGCCCAGTAGATCGGCCACGTCGGAGGCCCCGACGGACAGGTCGGACACGGCGAAAATGCCGTCGTCCGCCACGGTCCTTTCGCGAAGGGTCCACGTCGCCGTCTCCTCCGTCCGCACAAAGTCGCCCGCATAGCCTGCGCCGTTCACCTTGAAGGAGACGATTTCGACCTCCCGGCCCTGCGTCCGGACCCTGAAGGCGAGGCGCGCCAGCTCGTGAGCGAACTTCAGCGAGACCGAAGAGGGTCCTTCGGCCGCATCATACGTCACCGTCCGCCGGGCCGTCATCAGGTCCACGGCTCCTTCGCCCGTCTGCCGCGCATCGAATCCGGAAACCGTCAGCCGCACACCGTTCTCACCGGGCACGCACGAAACGGCCCCGGCCGCCGCCAATGCCTCACGATCGGGAAAAAGCGCATGGAAGGCATAGGTCCGGCCGTCGGCCCAATACTCCGTATGCTCATAGGTCCACGCCGAGCCGTCGCCGGTGTACACTCTCTCGGCGTCGAATACCGGAACCGGCGTGTCCTGCGCGTCCTGCGCCGAACGGCACCAGGCCCATACGGAAAAGGCGTCGCCGGCAGCGAATCCGTTCACGGCGGCACGGGTTTCGGGAGCGCCGCGGAAGCCGATGGCGTCGCGGTCCCCGCCGCCGGGACCTCCCGGAAGCGTGTCGGAACATGCGGCGAGCGACACGGCCGCGACCGGCACGCACAACGTCTTGAGGATGTTCGTTCTTCGTATCATAGTACCTCGTGTTTATAAATTCCGCCCGGGGGAATGTGTCCGGCGGAGAAGTGCGGAAAAGCCGTCTTCCGCGTTTGGACCCGGGAGGGGGACATTCAACCCCGCCCGGGTGGTCGTCGCGTCTCAGCCGCCGCGCAAAGCCGGGGCAGACGGAGCGGAGAGAGGGTTATGCACCGGGAACTACTTCGATTTCTTCGTCCATGTCATCTTCGCCGCCATTACCCCACTCGGAATCTACGTCGATCCCATCGAACTGGATGGGTTTCAAATCGAACGTGGAACCGGAGATCGTCAGCTTGTAGTTGTAGGCATAGCCCGGCATCCACTCAGTTACCACATCCTTCGGAATAACAACCTCCTTTACGACCGGATTGCCCGCACCGGCTCCGAGATCGGGACCCGTACCCTGGCTGTTGGTCACCTGAACGGTGAATGTCAGTTTCATCTGAGAGTCACTCAGCGCTGTGGGGAGTAAGAAATTCTCGAACTCATAAGATGCTTCATATTCATCCGTATTCATTCCGCCCGCTTTGTCCTCATAATCGGCCGTACCCGTTTGACCGCTCCATGCAGACAACTGTATTTTATCACTCCCCTGCGCCATGGTTCCGGACGTCGTCAGCGAACCCGTATCCTTGACACTCGACAATTTGATATTCGTGATTTTCAAGGTCACGGCATTGCGCCATCCGTTGATGAAAGTGAACTTCACTTTCGACAGGGCATGATAGAATTTGAAACCGACAGGCTCCATTTGCACCGGTTCTGCCAAAACAGGATATCCCTGCAGTTTGCCCTCCGCTACGACGAGGTCGGTCTCGCCGTCGGCGGTGAAAGTCCCGCCGTCTTTCATCTTCAGTTTATTGTCTGCATAATCAATATCGAACAGATCACCCTCTTGCAATTTGGCGGGGGCATAGGCGACAAACTTGTACGTCTTGCCCTCCAACCAATAGTTGATGGGGCTATATTCCCACGAACTCTTGTTCCATGTTATGTGGGACCCGGTCTCATTCGTTCCGTCGAACACGGGGACATAAGTCTGACTATCCTCATATCCGCCCAATACGATGAACCCTGCGCCCTCGGCCTGCAGAGCAGGCAAATCGGTGTCTTTGGCTGCGGCCCGGGTGGTGTTGCCCACATACGGGTCGAAGCCGATGGCCCGCGTCTGCGGGATGTCGATTACCTCGTTCTGCGCACAGCCGGCCAGAGCCGCGGCCGCCGCTGCAAGTAAAAACATTCTGGTTTTCATTGTGATTAACAGTTAATAGTGAAACATTGAGTGAATTTGTCTTTTCCGTTCGTACCGGGGACGAGCGTCACAAAGGGATCTCGACGTCCTCGTAGTCGCCCCAGCCGTCCACGTCGGGATCGAATGCCGAGCCGCCCTCCGCGGCGTCCTCGTCGGAAATCCGGATGCCGTCCACCTCGATCACACCGCCGCGGGGCTGCCGCTCCATCTGCGAAGTGATATCGAAATCGAAGGTCACCAGCTTGCCGTTGTTCAGCATGACCTCGAGATTCAGCCCGTAGCGACGGCCGCTCTCCTCCGCCTTGGTCGGCTCGTAATGGCTGTCGGGGAAGGAGGGTACGCCGAACGACAGCACGCAGGCTTCCGCACCGTCGGCCGTCAGCGTACAGTCGTAAAGCAGCGTCGCCGCCTCGTCGCCCGTGCGGCCGTCCTGCAGATAGACGCTCTCGGCCATGCCCGCCAAAGCGCCGCGCGCCAGAGCGATATGCTGCCGGCCGTATTCCACCCTGTAACGCACGAGGTAGGTGTACACCAACGGCTGCATCTTCACCGGAAGCTCCTCCCAGCCCAGATGCATCTCGGCCCCGTAACGCTCCACGAAATGCCCGTAGAGCATGTCGGGAGTGTTCACCGTCCGCTCCTCCGCGTGGTGTTCGCTGTACGAGCCGCGGGTCCGTGTGCGGGTAGTGGCGCTGGCCGACGGCAGCGACGCCATGTCGTTGAAGACGATGAACTCCGTGTCGTCGTTGTAGAACAGCAGCGAGTAGCTGCCCTCTTTCAGACTGACCTTGCCGCCCCCGGCGGACAGATGGAACTCGTCGCTCACGGCGGTTCGACTCTCCGGATCGCCGTACACCACCATGGCGATGCCCTCCGCCGCATCGGGTCGCAGATCGTCGTAGGCGCGGCCATAGGCTGCGGCATCCCACCCCGCGAGCCATCCCAGGCCGTAGTCGCGCTCCCACTCCCGCTCCCACACGGCGGTCACCAGCGCACGGCATCCCGGCGAATGGGCGTCGTGGTCGTAGCACAAATCCTTGCGGCAGCCCGCGGCGGAAACCGCAAGACCCAACAGAGCGAGCCCCACGCCCGCATAGCGGAATTTCGCTTTCATCGCACGCCTCCTTTCTTTCCATCGGTATTCCACAAACGCCACACGAGGGCGAATTTCAGCTTCAGCGGGCCGAAGTAGTTCATGCGGCTCGTCTGCTGGTAAACGTAATGCCCGTCGATGGGGAGATACTCCTCGTACTCGCTGTGCATGTAACCGATGCCGATGCCGGCCTCGAAGGAGAGGCTCCGGCCGACGGGAAACATGTAGCCGTAGCTGAGCCCCACCGTCTCCGCTTCACCCCGATAGCCCCGGGCTCCGTTCTCCAGATCGTACCACGAGAATCCGCCGAACACTCCGACGTAATGCCCGTGCCAGGGTTTCCGGGTCCCGAACCAGTAGCGGCCTTCGGGACTGACGGTCGCGAGCTGGTAATACCGGTGTCGGCCGTCGTTCTTCCACCAGGCGACGTCGCCCTCCAGATTGACCGACCAGCGGTCGTCGATACGGTACTCCACCTCCAGCGAGGGCATCAGCACCGCATCGTATAGCAGATTGGTCTTGACGGCGAGGCGGTGCAGCGGTTCGCGCTCCGCAACCGTCGTCTCTTTCCGGACTGCCGGATCGGTCCGGGAGGTCTCCATCTCGGACGAAGGGCTTTCCGCCGCACCGGACCGCGACGCATCCGACGGTCCCCCGGGCGAGGAGGTATCCGGTATCTCCCGCGACGGCACGGCCGCCGCTCCGGACCGCGACGTGCACCCGGTCCCGGCCGCCGGATCGGCCTCCCGTCCGTCCGCACACGCGGCAGCCGGCGGAACGGCGGCGGAAAGGGACTCCGCCGGAACGTCCGGCCCGGACTCCAGCCGGATCACGGCGGAAAAACCGGTGCGCAGCCCGGGAAAGAAATGTTCGGCCATATAATTATAAGGTACGCCGCCCCGCAGATCCATCAGACGCTTCTTGCGGCCGTCCACGATGCGGCCCGCCCCGTCGAAAATCCACAACGGGGTATTGTCGAGAATGTCGAGCACCTCGTCGCGGCAGCGCATGTCCGACGACGCCACCATCCCGCGGAGCAACTCCCAGGCGACACCCTCGCCGCGCGCCCGTATCAGTTCGCCGGGAATCCCGGCACGGCGCGCGATGTAGGACGCGAGCGAATCGGCACGCCGCCGGGAGAGCGTTTCGTTCAGACGGTCCGTCCCGTCCGGCGAGGCGTAGGAACGGATTTCGACGCCCTCGAGCCGGCCGGTTTCGTACACTTCGCGGACGCAACCGATGAAGCGCTCCAGTTCGCTTCCGTTCTCCCGGAAACGGATATCCACTTCACGGTGTCCCCGCCGGTAATAGATTCTCGCCGAGTCGGCGGCCGTCTGTCCATGCAGTTCCCCGGCCGCAAATGCTCCGAACAAACCAGTCAGCAGCAGTTTCCTCAGGGACGAACCAGATAATATAACCCTCATTATCAAGCAATAAACAATTAAGCCACAACATATAACACATCCGACCGACATAAAAAAGAGACCGGATATCGGTATTTATCGTTGGTTAAAATCCGTATCGGCTTAAAATCCAGATATAAAGCCTCAAAACCGGTATCCGACGAAAATATATGTAATTGACACTAAAAATTTTATATTCCGGAAGACGGGCGTATTTTCTTTTTTTGTATCTTTACCGCAGAAAACCAACGATTTAACCAACGATTTTTTAGCAAAATTCCGGAGCCGCCGGGCGAATTATTCAAAACGGCCCCCTTTTCCCCGTTTTTCCGCTTCCGAAACGGTTCCGCACGGCTCATGTCGCTCCCCTCCCGGAAGGCGGAATCCGCCCGGTCGCACCTGGCCGGATATGTAACCGACACTGCACCAAACGGATAAAACACGAAAAAACGCCGTTCCTTCCCGAAGTCGGATTCGGAAAGAAACGGCGTATCCGTCTCGTGAACGGTCTTATGCCCGAAAGAAAAACCGGTATGCCCGGCGCCGGAAACGGAAGGTCAGATCAGGTCGGCCGGATAGACCACCCCCAACTGCCGGCGTACCTCGTCGATGATCCCGATGGTGGCCAGCGAATTTTCGTGACTATTGACGGACGACTCCCGGCGGCCCTGTTCGACGAGGTCCAGGAACTCGGCCACTTCGTAGTAATACTCGTCCAGCTCCGTCGGACGGGACAGGTCCTGCGGTTCCGCAGGACGCTCCAGTCCGGAGGCCGCAGCCGGCCGCGGCTGCCACACGACACGGCCGATGCGGTTGATGCGGTCCAGCGTCAGATTGCCCGCCTCGCCCTGAATCTCGGTCGGCAGCGAGGAGTTGGCGATCTTGGAGTAGAGCACCGTGGCGTTCATCTCCCCGTAATCGAAATCGACCGTACCCTGCGCATCGACACCGCTGCTCAGCAGGATGCCCGACGCCGAAATCCGCCGCGGGCGGCCGAACAGCACCACCATCGGATAGATCGTATAGATACCTATATCCATCATGGCGCCGTTGGAAAGCTCCGGACGGAAGGCATTCAGCACGACTCCCTCCTTGAACTTATCGTAACGCGAAGAGTATTGGCAGAAGGCGGAGAAATAACGCCGGAGCGTCCCGGCCTTCGGCAGCGCCTCGCGCAAGGCCATGAAATTGGGCGTCAGCGTCGTCTTCACGGCCTCCATCAGCGCCACGCCGTTCCGGCGCGACGCCTCGATCATCGTCCGCACCTCCCGGGCATTGGAGGCCATCGGCTTTTCGCACAGCACGTGTTTGCCGCGCTCCATGCAGCAGACGGCCTGCGCGGCGTGCATGCAGTTCGGTGTGGCGATATAGACCGCGTCGATCGCATCGCTCGCAGCCATCTCCTCCAATGAAACGAACGTGCGGGCGATCCCGTGCCGGGCCGCGAACTCCGCAGCGCGCTCCCGGGTGCGGGAACAGACCGCCGCCAACTCGAAACGGGGGTCCTGACGGGCCCCGGCAATCACCCAGTCGGTCACGAAATTGGTCCCGACGACTCCGAAACGGATTTTTCGCATCGTATCTCTGTTTTTTATCATTCCGCCCGGATTTTCCGGCCGGCCGCCCTCCGGGCCGGTGCGGCCAGAGGCCTCCGGCCGCACCGGCGTTCTTCCGGACGAGAATCGGCCGCTCAAAATTAGCAAGATATTCCGAATGATCCAACTCCCCGGCATCCCGGACTTCCCGCAGCGCTCCGGATTCACTCCGGAGACCCGGGACGCCGGAGGGCGGCGGATTGCCCTGCGTCGGGACGCCGGAAGCGTTTCAGGCCGCACTACCCTGACGCAGATTCCGATCTGCACGGGAACCGCCTTCCCGCAACTCCGGCAGGGAACGAGACGAAAGCCGGAGGCCGTCCGAATTTTCGGACCGTTATACAATGCGCATCCGACGCCGGAGTGCGGGCGCCGGGCGGAGGGATAAAAAAACCGACGGAAATATTTGCAGTTTTCGGGAAATGTGGTATCTTTGCACTCGCAATACCGAAAAACGGTGCGTTAGTTCAGCCGGTTAGAATACGTGCCTGTCACGCACGGGGTCAGGGGTTCGAGTCCCCTACGCACCGCAAGACATCATGACAAAAAAAGCGAAAAGCCTTGTAAATAAAACATTTGCAAGGCTTTTTTCTTTTCCTGGAAGTGCAAGAAAATGCAGTTCGGAGCATGTTGCATGTGGCCTATTCGGTGTACTTTTTACGGCGCCGAAAAAGTACACCGAATTAGAGTTCACTTCATTGATTTGCAGCGTATTTCATCTTGACAACGAGGACTTGTGGAATTAAATTTGCAACCTCAAAAAATGCGATGTATGGAAAGAACAACATTCGGCATGACGTTTTACATTCGTAGGACGAAACTCGACAAGACAGGAAAGGCTCCGGTTTTTTGCGTATCACAATGAACGGTCTGCGTGCCGATACGAGTATCAAGTATCACATATCCCCACAACTTTGGAATACAGCCAAGGGCCGTGCCCTCGAAAACAACCGCGAAGGCAAGAGTATGCTCGAAGCCGTCGGTTTCAATATCATGCAGGTGCGTCGTCAACTGGAATCCGAAGGAGTAGCTGTTTCGGCCCAAAGCATACTGTCCCGTTATCTTGGGAAAGACGCACCCCAACGCCAATCGATTTTGCTCCGACTACGGTTCAGCGGTATGAAAGTCTTTTCCGGATTACGGCGGAGTTTCTTCGGGCCAAATACGGACAAGATGATTTTTATTTGGATGACCTGCCGGAGCAGTTGATCGAAGATTACGAGTTCTATATGAAAACCGACCGCAGGTGCGCTCATAATAAGGATGTTATTGAAAAATAATAATATACGAGTTATTCCGGGGTTCATGAAAATTCACTATCTTTATGGCAAACCAACCCCGCCTGCCTTATGCTCCGCCATTTCGTTTGGACCGTATCCGTTCTGTTCCCGCTGCTCTCTTCCGCCCAGTCGAATTCCGCACTGCCATCCGCGGACAGCATGGCAGTCCGTTTGCGTCGCCAGCTTGCGCTCTATCCTCAAGAGAAGATCTACCTGCATACGGACAAACCCTACTACATGGCCGGGGACACGATCCGTTTCCGTGCACATGTGGTCGATGCCGCAAGCCATGCTCCTGTCCATGCGAGCCGTTATGTCTATGTGGATTTCCACCACGTGGACAAGCCTCCGGTGGGCCAGGAGGCTCCGGCACCGCAGCGCTTCCGCATCCTCGAACGAAACGGGGTATATGCAGGCTATATTCCCCTTCCGATGACCTTCGAAAGCGGAAACTACGAAATCACGTGCTATACGCATTTCATGCGCAATACCGGCAATGCCTCGTTCTACCGCCAATCGGTCTACGTCTCGGATTACGGGAGGCGCTACGAATACAGGAGCCGCAACCACGATGCGTCCTCCGATTACGACGTTTCGTTCCATCCCGAAGGGGGCTATCTCACGGCAGGCGCTCCGTGCACGGTGGGTTTCAAGGCACTGCGTGAGGACGGGACGTCGGTAGACGTGACGGGCGAGATCGTCGATAACGGGGGAAATACCGTCGCACGCTTCGCAAGTCTGCATGCCGGCATGGGCAAGTTCCTGTTCACGCCCGACGCCGCACAGCGCTATTACGCCGAATGCCGCACGTCGGACGGCATGCGCCGCCGGTTCCGCCTGCCGGACGTGCAGTCCCGGGTCTGCGTGCTCCGGGTCTTCCCGACCTCGGAGCGGTTCACAGTGCAGGCCTCCGCGACGCCCGGCTACGACCCGGGTGTACTGCATCTGCTGATCCACTGCCGCGGAGAACTTTGTTACTACGGCACGCTGAATCCCCGGATGCACAAGGCGTCGTTCCGCTGGAGGGACTTCCCGCAGGGAGTGTTGCAGATACTGCTGCTCGACAACCGGTTGCAGACATTGAGCGAACGGCTGCTGTTCCATTACGATCCCCGCGGAGAGGCCACGGCCCGGGTGCAGCCCGACCGGAAGGAGTACGGACGCCGGGAAAAGGTGAGGCTGGAACTCGACTTTCACGATGCGGAGGGGCGGCCTCTCGAAGGGAATGTCTCCGTGTCGGTGACCGACGACAGGATCGTGGCCCCGGACATCATGCACCGTGACATTCGCACGCAACTGTTGCTCGAATCCGAGCTGAAGGGATACATCGAGGAGCCTGACTACTACTTCGGGGAGAGAACGGCAGAGAGAATGGCCGCAGCCGATGCCCTGATGCTCACACAGGGATGGAGACGCTACGACATTCCGCAGGTCGTGCAGGGCCGGTATGAGGAGCCTGCGATTCCTCTCGAAATCGGGCAGGAGATTACGGGAAGGATCGAGAAAACGGGGATTTTCCGCAAACGGAATTTCAAAGGATATACGGTATCGGCTCTCGTGCCTCGATTCGGGCGATTCTTCCGCACGGACGTCGACCACGAGGGGCGCTTCGCACTCAACGGATTCGACTTCCCCGACAGCACGCACTTCGTGCTCCGGGCCGAAGGCCCCGGAGGAAAGACGGACGTGCTGCTGCTCGTAGACGGGCCCGCATACCCCGCAGCCGACGAACCCCGGCCCCTGTACGACAGATCCCGGGAGATGAAACGCTACGACCGGAACGTCGCCGCATTCACAGACAGCCTCAAACATATACTTATCGAAGAGATCGTGGTGGCCGCTTCGCAGGAATCGCTGAAACCCATCGAAAATCCGTACCAAGTCCTCGCCAGAAAATCCGTGGATTACAGGGAAATCGAAAAAGGATACTATGCCGACCTGAAGGAGCTCCTCATGAGACAGCATGGCGTACATATCAGAAATAACGAAGTTTACGCCTACGGCAATCCGGCCAGATATATGATCGACGGAACGTTTTGGATGCCTTTCGGCGAAAAAGTGCCGTTCGTTCCGGTCGAAATGATAAAACGGGTCGATATTATTCCGGCGGTGAATACGACTTTGTTCGGTATCAACAGGATGAATCGCAGCTTACCCAAGAGAATTCAGATAAACAGTTGGTCGGTCATCGCAATCACGACTAAGGACGGGTCGGAACTGTTGCGGAGCGGATATCGGGACCCGGACCAACAGTACATGCAGGTCGTTCGACCTCAAGGTTATCAAACGCCTGCTGAATTCTATTCCCCAAAATACGAGACGGCAAGACAGAGAAATGCTCCCGAGCGGGATTTGAGAACCACGCTGTATTGGAACTCAGCACTTGAGATCTCTCCCGAGGGCAGGGCCGAAATCGAGTTTTACACGGCGGACGAACCCGCAGATTACTCCATCCGCATCGAGGGCATTCTGCATAATGAAAAATATTCGATCCTTCACCGGACGATAAAACTGGAGTAAAACAAATATTCAACATGCTTAAAACCAACACCTATGAGAAAACTAAAACTGAAAAAAGAAATCATCGTCTCTTTGGGCAATATCCAAAAGGCAGGAGGAGGCGACACAAATATTACAATACCAACTTGGGAAACCCTCGATGAAGAATGTATAACGGCGGCTGGTACTCAAGAAACCGATTGCGCTTGTCTTACACTGGCAGGCTGCCAGCAACCTCAATCCGTTCAATGCCCGTCCGAACCCATCTCCGGAGGTTGCGCTTCGCAAGCTTGCGGCGTAACCGGACATTGTTCATTTTCTTGTGCTACTGTCGAATATACTCAATGCGAATAGTGCCTTCTCCAGTTATTAGTACAAGTGATTGTTATAAAACACCCGTCCGGTGAAGGCCGGGGTGTTGTAGGTAATAGAAAGAGTAGAAAATAGTAAATACCTTGTTTACAAGTATTTAACACTCTCTTCTGCAAGTGCACCGAGTGATAAAATTGCAAATTCGGGCAGGTTTAACGGTGAGTTTCGTTACTTATCCGTTACCTGCCCGAAATGCTTTTATTTGCATTTAATACATTTGTTTTCAGTGTGTTGCATCGAATTACCGCATAACAAATAACTTGACTTAACGTTTAACAAATCCTCAAAGTTCAAGTTATTATGCAACGCAGCACTTTCAAAGTCCTTTTCTATGTGAAAAGGCTGTCGGAAAAACACGGTCAGGTTCCCATTATGGGCCGTATTACGATCAACGGTACGATGTCGCAGTTCAGCTGCAAACTCTCCGTCCGTTCTTCTCTTTGGGATGCCAAGGCGAACAAGGCTTCCGGTAAGAGCCTCGAAGCTCAGCGTCTCAATGAAAAACTGGAAAATATCAAGACCAACATCGGCAAACCAGCGTCTCTGCGACCGGGATTCGTACGTTACGGCCGAAAAGGTCCGCAATGCCTTCCTTGGTATGGGGGACGACTGCCGCCTGCTGTTGCAGACCTTCGATGAATACCTTGCGGGGTTCCTCAAACGTGTCGGCAAGGATCGCGCTTATTCCATCTATGAGGATTACTGCCTGCGACGCAGGCGTCTTGCCGCTTTCCTCGAATACGAATACCATGTCAAGGACATTGCGTTCAAAGAGCTGAAACGGGATTTCATCGAAAAATTCGTCGTTTACCTCTCCACGGTAAAAGGTCTTGCTTCCAGAACATCAGCACCGGGGTCAAGAAATTGCGTCTGATGACCTATACGGCGTATAAAAACGGCTGAATTGCCGCCGATTCTTTCACAGGGTTCTATGTCAGGTTGGAGTACTTGGAACGTCGCTATCTGTCCGCTTCGGAATTGCAGGCTGTCATAGACGTCGAACTGCCCAATTACTGGACAGGCATTAACCGGAATGCCTTTGTATTCTGTGCTCTTACGGGTCTGAGCCATTCGGACGTAGCAAAAACTGCCCCACGCAGATATTCATACGGATGGTAACGGGAATCGGTGGATTATCGACAAGCGTCAGAAAACGGGTACGCAATTTCGGGTAAAACTGCTCCCCATAGCTGAAATGATTTACGACCGTTATAAGGACCTGCACCTTGTAGGAAACCGGGTCTTTCCGCTCAAAGGCACCCATAAGACGCTGAACATGTCGCTGAGGCATGTTGCCAGACATGCCGGTCTGTCGTTCAACCCCACGATCCACTTGGCACGCCACACTTTCGCCACGACGGTCACGCTCACGCAGGGCGTACCTCTGGAGACAGTCAGCAAGATGCTGGGGCACAAACATATTACCACGACCCAAATCTATGCTAAAATCACCAACGATAAGATCAGACAGGATATGGCGGCGTTGAGCGAGAAACTCGACAGCGTTTTCAAGGTCGCGCAGTAACCCGGCGTCATCCCGGTATATCGAATATCCCTGTAATACCTTTCCGCCGGCAGGGAATTTATCGCCGGAGATGGAAATACGCAAGGCCGTGCGAATCGCCCGAGAGTGAGCCTTGCGTATTTCCATCCCCGGCGTTTGGCTGGTCGCTACCGTCGGAATAGGCGGCATTCTGCGGCTCGGACACTACCCAACGGGCTATTGACTCTACGACACGCATATCAGCATCCCAAAGTAATCGGTTATCGCATTATCTGTTCAAAACCGTCGTCTGTTGTTTTTCTTCTCGTGGAGATAATTCAACTCGTCGCTGTAAATGTCCATGACAAGGCGCAGTATATTGTCAGCCAAAGCCGTTAATCTTGTATTATCGTTTCCAAGAGGTGTCGGATTGCCGGCACTTTGCACTTGGTTTGGGCGCTGACGTAGATCGCAGAGCGGTTACGGCAATCCACAGGCGCGAAAAAAGTCTGTCCGAAATCGGGCAGTAAAATTCTTTTTGCCGGAATCCGGAAGGCTCCTTTACGGAACTCATTTGGGGATCAACATCTGTTTTTTCAGTCGTCGGTGCCGATGTGTTTTCCTCAGGAGCGTCCGTCTTTTCCTCTTCCGGCTCGGGAATTTTGCAGACGACTTTCGAATCCAAAGGAACTTGTCCGGCGATCATCTGGCGCATCAGTTCCTCATCGGCTTCGATACGGGGATGCTTCGAAGGATTGGGTGCGGGATTGTTTTTTCCTTTAAATGAATCCATGATACAACGTTTTTGAGATTGATTGTTAGCTATACAGTCGTAAAGCGTGTGTGTTCGGTTTTATGTTTTGAACCATTCAAAATACCGTTTTCTATTTCATGCGATTTATATCGGAATAATGAACGGAATAAGAAAACCTGCCTTTCATGCTGCAAGATACAATCGACTGAAATACCTCGGTTCCGATGTTCGCTCCAGTCCGCACCGAGGGCTTGTTTTGGCGCCTACACGGTTTAATATTGCACCGGGAACAGCACTGTTCTCGGCAGTCGCAGCGAGGCATCCCGAAAACTTCGGTCAGAGATTCTCCGGTGCGGATTTTTGTTGTAGCCAGACAACAGCGAGCTGTACCTTTGTCGGACAAAGGTACAGCTCGCTCTGCAAGGCCGGATCGGAGTATAACCGCAGCCATTTTATAATCAAACGCATTGTCGCCGAAGAGTTCGTAGTCGTCAGACGCGACCCTTCGAAAGTTCAGTTTGTTGCCCGGCTGAACGACTTTTACTTCCAGTTTCAAAAGCTGGGAAACAACTATAATCAGATTGTAAAAGCCGTAAATGCGCACTTTTCCAACGTTGCTATCCCGCATCAGATCGCTATGCTGGAGCAGCGAACCCGCGAGCTGAAAGCCCTCAGTATCGAGATTCTGAACCTTGCCAAACGAGCTGCGGAGTGGTTGCGAATATAAGATCGGGCTCCTCGCCCGGAGGGGCTTTGCGCTATAACAAAGAGAAAGTGGATAAGGATGAAGCCGAGGTGCTCTTCTGGCAGAAGATACTGGAGCCATACGATAAATACGGAAGCCTTGATATTGACGCCTGCATGGAGAGCTTCATACCGTATCTCGAAACCAACCGCAGGACTACGAACACGGTCTTCCATGCCTCGCTGAACCCTTCACCGGAGGACAGGCTGACAGACGAACAGCTCCGGGACATCGCGCAGGAATACATGGAACTATGGGTTATGGCAACCAGCCCTACATTGTCTTTAAACATTAAGGACATCTCGCGCGAGCATCTCCATATCGTGTCGCTGCGGGTCGACGAGCGGGGGGGGGTGGAAAATCAACGATTCGCATGAATACGACCACTCCATGTCCGTATTGCGGGAATTAGAACGAAAATACGATCTGCATCCGAGTATCAAGGGCGAGGAGTTGGCCTATAATGTGGGATTGCATAGGGCAAACTACAGGGAAGGCAATGTCAAAACAGCAGATATCGTCCGTCGTGCGGTCGTGCCTGCGCAATTACAAATGCTCGTCCTACGGGGAGTTCCGCACCCTGCTGGAACGCTTCAACGTCTCGGTCGAAAGGCATACGGGAACCATCGACGGCAGAAATTACGCGGGTATTGTCTACGGCGCTCTGACCGACGACGGCTATGGAACAGGCCCCCCTTCAAGTCGAGTAAAATAGGAAAAGATGTCGGTTATGATGCCCTTCAAAAGTATTACGGGAAGTCGAAGGCCGTATTAAAGGAAGAAGGCGCGCTCGACCGCCTGCGACAGACAGTCCGCGATGCCATGAGCCCCCGTAACACACGGGACGAATTCCGGCAGCTGTTGAAGGCTGACGGTATCGACACGATATTCCGTATCAACCCTGTGGGCAGAATCTACGGTGTAACGTTCATCGACCACGAAGCCGGCATCGTCGCCGACGGGTCGGTGCTGGGAAAGGTGTTTTCTGCCAACGTTTTCAACGAGTTGTATCCGGCATCCGCAAAGGAAGAACGACACACCGTGGAACAACACGCAGAGCAGGAACACGAAGTGCAAAACCACATGGCAAATCCCGTCTCCGGCATTGTCGATACGCTGTTGGATCTGGCCGATGCGCGGGCCTATGAAGAACAGCAGCGGATTCGGCAACGAAAGAGACGACAAAACGCCGGACGCTGTAATTTTCAATTATAAGATAAAATCATTTATCCGGCGGTTTGACTGTATCGAATGTCGTCCCATAATACTGGGGCTTCTCTTCGTTCCATTCCGATAAGTTTGTTTATGGCATGGAGATCGAATAGTAAATATACTTGGATGTTCGTCGCAGGATTCGACCAAATCGGCGTATCTTGGGGCCTTTATGTGCTATTTACGACACGGGCGTGAAAACAAGAAAATGCAGATACAGGGAGCGGTTCATTCTCCGTAACGGACTTCCGGTCGTTCCTTCGGAGGATATGTAGGGATTGTTTCCTGCGGCGATGTTTTCGGATTTTCGCGGCCTGTGTCCGATCTTCCTATAAACCGATTCAAGTATAACCGAATGAAAACATCGATCACAGCCCGGCTCAATTACCGCGCCGACAGCGAGGGCCGTTATGCGCTTATTATTCAGGTGATCTATTGTCGTCACCGCAGTATTTTGACCACTCCATACCGGTTGCATCCTGAAGAGTTTGATGTGAAGACGGGTCGTGCCGTGGCGGTGCACCGCACCAAAGCCCACCGTACACTGATCCGTGATGCGAATGAATGCGTTACACTCTGTATGGAAGAATTGCATGCTGTTTGCGCTCGTTTGGCAGCCTCCGAAAAACCTTATACGGCATCGGACATCACAGGAACGTACAAGTTCGGCAATGACAATCGTTACGTGGACGTTTTCGCGAAACAGTTGGCCTCCGATCTCGAAGAGACGGGACGGTTCGGTACAGCCCGTTCATACCGTTCTCTTGCGAGTGCATGGAGCAAATTCGCGGCACAGTCCCGTTATCGTTTTTCTCAACTCGACGAACACACGGTCTTTTGCCTTCGGAGAATACCTCTTCCGGCGCGGCAACCGTCGCAATACCGTTTCATTCTATCTGCGCACCCTGCACGCCCTTTATAATCGAGCCCGGCGGTGCGGCTATGCTCCGACACATGGCGACCCGTTCCGGGAGGTATCGTTCAAACCGGCCCGAACCCCGAAACTGGCCGTACCCCGAAGCCTGCTGCGAACCCTTGCGGGCAGGGATTTCGAGGACAGCGAACTGAACGAAGCCCGCGATATGTTTCTGTTCAGTTTCTATGCCCGGGGGATGTCTTTCGTGGATATGTGCTACCTGCGGAAAGCGAAGGTCTGGAACGAAGCGCTGCACTACGAACGCCAAAAAACGCATCAGGTGTTCAGCGTAGCCCTTACGCCGCAGCTCCGGGAGATCATCTCCCGTTACGACGATCCGGCCTCCCCGTGGGTGCTGCCCTGCATGCGGCGCGGAATGCTCTCTTCGGCGAACAAACAGGAAGATGTGAACGGCGACGTGCCGCCTGCGTCGCTGTACAATTTTTACTGCATGGCGCTCCATTACTACCTCACTTTGCTCAAAGAGATTTCCCGGCGGCTGGGCTACCGAAATCTGACCTTCAATGTGGCGCGCCATACATGGGCCACCGAAGCCCGGAGCATGGGCGTTCCCACGCCGCATATCAGCGAAGGACTGGGCCACACTTCGGAGCGTACCACGCGCATTTATCTGGCAAGTCTCGACAGACAGACCGTGGACGAAGTGAACGAAAGGGTTACGAAACTGTAATGGGAAAAATAAATTGCCCGACCGATATAAGCCTTGATTCGCTATGCAAAGCGAAATAATCGGAAAATTGTCGAATGGAATAAACTGATTTACAGCATGTATAATCATCGGATTCGTTTTATCGGAGCGAACCGGTTTTTCGCAGATAGCTGATACGAGGGCAAGATGTTGGCTGTAAGCCCGATTGCAGTGCAACAATATGCCGGAAACAGTAAAGCATCCGTTCTCTGTCCGTGCAGGATTCGGCAAAAAGATGCACCGGAACCGTTTGGCATATGTTCCGGGGGGGGGAGATTTTCGGCGAAGATGCGTTTTGACATTTCAGAAAGAATATGATACGGTAAAACAGTGATGGCATGAAAAATGGCATATATAATCGTAAAAAATATCCTGTACGGAGCATATAGAAGATTATTTTCGATGATATTTCTTGTACATAATGCAGATAATCCATATTTTTGCATCATAAATTTGGAATAGTTCGATTTTGTCTGTTTGTCGACGGCAAGTATATGAAATCAGGCGTAATTCGCTTTGCATAGCGAATTGCAATACAGGCAGGCAATCTGCCTTTCGTTACGTTGCGGAGTATCAGGCATAATCGGGTTGTTCCCAAGACCCGGTCAAGCCTGTAAATGAAGAGAAACCCGCATATCCTGTACATTGTTTTCTGCCTGTGTTTCATAGGTACGGGAGCGTTTCATACCGCTCGTGCACAACAGGCTGGCATCAAGACCAACCTGTTGTATTGGGCGACTACTACCCCCAACGTCGGGCTGGAATGGCGTCTCGCCCCGCACTATACGCTGTCCGCCACCGTAGGCTACAACGCCTTCAATTTCCCGAACCGTTCCAACTCCGACGGCGTCGCCGCCAACCCTAAGCTGCACCACTGGCTCGTCATGCCCGAAGCCAAATACTGGTTCTGCCGGGTTTTCGAACGCCACTATATAGGCTTCCACGCCCTTTACGGCCAGTACAACGCCGGAGGCATGAAGTTCCCGAAATTCCTCGAAGACGCCCGTTACGACGGCTGGGCTGCGGGCGCAGGCCTGAGCTACGGCTATCAGTGGGCTCTCGGCAAACGCTGGGGGTTGGAAGCGTCCGTCGGTGTCGGTTATATTTATCTGCGTTACGATAAATATAATTGCGGAGCCTGCGGCGACAAACAGGGCAATTACCGGCGGCATTGGTTCGGGCCTACGAAAGCCGCGGTATCATTCATCTATTACATCCGCTGATTTATGAAAAAGGTTTTGCTCCTCCTCTCAGCCTTGTTCTTCCTCCGGAATGCGGCGGACGGTCTTCGCGCCGCTCCCGCGGCCGGTTCGCGGTATCCTGCCTTCCGCTACGTGAACGGCCCGAAGGCCGAGTGGCGGGGCGACAGCCTCGAAGTGCGGTTTTCGGGCGAGGTGGCCGGGCGGCTCAAAGGTCCTATGTCGCTGCACCTCGTTCCTCTGTACGTTTCGGACGGCGATACCGTCCGTTTCCCCGAATTGGGTTACTTTACCCCTTCCGGAGCCAAATACCACAGGCGGCGCGAGGCGTTGTCCGACAGTAAGACCGTCGGTAAAGTCCGCATCCTTTACCGGGGCGGTCACGGCGACTTCGACTACCGGGAGAGCAGGGCCGTCCCGCAATCCTTTGCCGGAGAGTTGCAGTTGCAGTATATCCTGCGTACCTGCTGCGAAGAGCACCTGCTGGCTTCGGAAGCAATCGCCGTTCCGGAGCGTGCCGTCACGGTGCCCGATACGGTCTATACGACCGTTGCGGGCATGCTGCCATTTCCGGTGGCCGCCGTGAGCGTGCCGCTTTTCGAGACGAACGTGACCTTCATCCGGCCCAAGCCGGAGGCGGTCAAGGAGCGTACGGCCACGGCCACCGTCCGTATTACCTACCCGGTGAACGATTGGAGGGTTTATCCCGATTTCGAGAACAACCGCGAAGAGCTCTCACGTATCGACAAAATCCTGTCGCCCGTGGCCACCGATACGGCGACCTACCGCATCCTTTCCGCCTCGATTACGGGTTATGCTTCGCCGGAGGATACCTACAAGCATAACATGGTGCTCTCCGAGCAGCGTGCCGGCGGTATGCGTGACTATCTGCGCGAGCGCTACGGTCTTCCGGCCGAAAAAGTCACGGCCGAGGGCAAGGGCGAGGACTGGGAGGGTCTGCGCGAAGCGGTCGGACGGAGCGACATGAAGGCTAAAGACGAAGTGTTGGACATCATCGACACTTACGACATTTTCGACGGGCGCGAAAAGCTCCTGATGGATCTTCGCGGCGGCAATCCTTACCGATATATGCTGGAACATATTTTCCCGCCGCTGCGGCGTATGGAGATGCGGATCGACTACCGCGTGCGGGCCTTCGATCCGGAGGAAGCCGGGGAGCTGATCGGCCGTCGTCCGCAGGATTTGAGCCTGCAGGAGATGTACGAGGTGGCGCAGGCCGAAAACGACGACCGCACGATCGTAAGACAGCGCGATGCTTATGGCCGTGAGTACGACATCGCCGTGCGCTATTTCCCGGATGACGACATTGCCAACATCAACGCTTCGTCGGCCGCATTGGTGCGGGGGGATCTGGAACTGGCGTGGGTGTGCCTGGGCCGCGTCAGGGAGAATCCGCTGGCGGCCAATAACCTCGGCGTGTACCATTGGCTGTGCGGGAAGATCGGGGAGGCCGAAGCCTACTTCCGGAAGGCGTTGGAGACCGACCCCGACAGGGCCGCCTACAACCTCGAACAGCTCCGCAAGTGGAAAGAGGAATTCGGGGATGAGGCCGAGGCAGGAATAGATAACGTAAGCGAATAAAGGGATGCGGGCCCGGGATGAGAACGGGGCCGGACGCAGCATAACGACAGGAACAGACGCAGACACGGGAACAGCCGGGCGATGCGGAGGCGACGGATCACAGCGACGCACGGCAGGCTGAAAAAACGATGAGATGGACGGCACGACATATCATACACCGCAGGGCGGCGATGCTGGCGGGCTCCGTTGCGGGGCTCTGCCTGCTGTTGTGTGCCTGCTCTCTGGAGGACGACCGGGATATCTGCTGCGGGAATATTCGCATGGAGATCAGATACGTCCCCTACGGCGTCGAAGAGCTCGCGACCTATATCCGCTCGCTGCGTCACTTCGTCTTCGATGCCGGGGGCCGTTTCGTGCGGGAGATTCCCTCCGGAGAGCCGATCCGGATGTTGCGTTTTTCGCTTCCCGACGGCGACTACACGCTGCTGACGCTGGGCAACGCCGAAAGTCCGCTGGCGTTCGAAGCCGGCGACCGGACGCTCGCGTCGCTCGAAATGGAACTGGCGGGCCTCACGCCCTCGGGCGAATACCTCGATGCCGACGAATTGTATTGGGGCGTGTGCCGCATGCATGTGGACGGATCGCGACAGCAGACGTTTACGACCTACATGAACAATATCCACTGCCACCTGCATGTCAAGGTCATGTGGCACAATATGCCGGAAGATGTCGGAGCGTACCGTATGGAAATCGGGCAGGTTCCCGTGGGCTATTCGCTCTGCCCCGACCGCTGTCATACGGTGGGCGACAAACTCATTCCCGCAGGCAACGGAAAGTTGGCGACCCATGTGGAGCGCACGCCCCTCAAGGCGCAGGAGTTGCGCGGGGAGTTCGTCACGATGCGCTATACCGCGGAGCATATTCCCGTCTTCCGGCTTTGGTTCGGCGACAAGGCCGTTACGGAGCCTATCGACCTGCGACGGGCTTTCCGGACGTGGGGCTGGAATCCCGACGCTGCGGCCGTACAGGAATACCGCATCCAGCTCACGCTTTTTGCCGACGGCAGCGTGGAGGTGCGCCCGTGGATCGACGCCGATGTCGAGGACTGGCAGGACGGAGGAACATTCAACTGACCGGGGTGGATGAATACGATAATGATTGCTACGATAACTTTTTAATGATCTTTTTATGTCGAAAACAATGAAACGAATCTGTTTGCAGGCTTTTATCGGAATGATAACGGCCTGGACGGCCGTGTCGTGCTCCTCGGAGCCCGCGGCCTGCGGATGTGGAGACGACGGAAGCACCATTCCCGTGAGCTTCACGATGAACACCCCGGCGGGGGAAGCCGTCCCCTACGGCACTACGCGCGCCACGCACGACGAGGCCGAGTGGACGATCCATCGCCTTACGCTTTATGTCTATTCGGTCGATGACGCCGGCAGGGGGACTTTCCTGCGCCGCTATGCCACGGATGCGTCGGGCGATCAGGCCATCAGCATCGTCTCGAACGGCGCCGGAACCTACAATTTCACATTGAAGGCCCCGGTGAGCGACCTGAAAGCCCGCCAGCGTTTCGTCTTCGTGGCCAATGACGCCTTTGACGAACCATCTCCCGGAGAGTCGCAGGACGAGCTGGAAAACAAACTGGCAGGCATCACTCTCGAAGAGGGGCATTCGGCCGACAAACTCGCTGCCAAAGGCACGGGCATCGCCATGTCGGGCATCGCACGAAGCAATTCGAGCGACGTCGTGACCATCACGCCCGGCGTGAAGTGCGAGGTGTCCCTCCGGCGTATCGTGGCCCGCGTGGATGTGCAGAACAACACGCCGAATCTGGTCATCGGCTCCATCGAGCTGTTGAATGCCGCGCCCCGGGGTTACCTCTTTCCGCACGATCCGGTCGCCGCTGCCGGCGAAAGCTACATTACCGAGGCGATGAACGCCGAGGTCTCCCTCGGTGCGACTTACGACGAACAGAAGGATCTCAAAAAGGTGTTCTACCTCTACGAGCGGCATAACGAAGACGGCAACGGCGCCGAAATCAAGATTACCTACACCGTGAACAGCAGCAAGGGCGAGGTCGTCGTACCGTTCCGCAAGACTTCCGACACCAGGGAGTTCGTGGATGTCGAGCGCAATACGCTCTATACCGTCGTGCTCGGAAACGGCGATCCCGTGACGACCAACGAAGTGAAGTTCTCGCTCAGGATCGAGGATTGGAATGTCGTGGATATGGACGAAGCGGTGGATCCCGACGAGGACGAGCAGATGAAACGCAATAAGGCGTTAAAAGTCAATATGTTCACCCCGTTCAACGCCAAGAGCGTGGATCCGGGGGCGAAAAAGATCAATGCGTTCTTCGACAAACTGGCGGTTTCGGCGGACGACTGCCCGCCCGATTCCTATTTCACCTATACGCAGTTGAAGGATGCCGGAATGATGGCCGCCGATGCGGTCTTTACCGGTCCCGACGGCGGAAAATACCGCCTGCCGACCGAGGGCGAGCTGAACCTGCTGCTGCCCATGTGGACGGAAGAGACCGACCGGGCTACTGTCAATAAGGAAAAGGACGGCTTGTATCATCCGTATTGGAACGACAATCTCTCGACCAATACATTCCCTTACGTGATTGTTGAAACTCCTTTTACCGAAACGATCTACCTGAAAAACGGCGAGGACAATCTGCCCGACAAGACCCATTCCGACGATACCGACAGCGAATATACGCTCAAAGGCCAGTCGCAGATGAAAGTCGGAGCGCTGAGCGAAACGGTGCACTATTACACGACGGAGCCGGATGATCCGCAGAAAGGCAATTACAATATTTATCCCGTTTACGCCCTGCGGTTCAAAGGTACGAGCCAGTACGCGGCCTACCGCTGGGAATCGTGCCGGATTGCCGACAATCCGTTGGAGCGTTATCTTTCGATCAAGATCAAGGCGTTGAAACAGGATGATACGCAGACTACGATCGACCAAGTGGCGCAAGAGGCGTTCTGGAAGGACGGTTTTATTGAATTTAAGTTCCCCGCTTCAGGCTACTATTCGCCGGAAAATGCAAGTAATCCCACCCCTGAAAATATCACGAGCCGCGGGCTCTTTGGCTATTGCTGGTCCTCGTCGCTGTGGATGGGAGGTTCGTACGCCCGCGACATAGGCTTCTCCCTCAGTAATGCAAGCGTGTACCACTACGCTCCCGGCTATAGGTTCTCGCTTCGCTTTGTAAAAGTATCGGAGTAGCCCTATCTCCGCCCGAATAACAGCAAACAGAAAAAACGAAATAACGCAATGAAAACAAGATTTATAACCGCACTCCTCGCTGCCGCCTCGCTGCTGGCCGGATGCAGCAAGGAGACGACCGGTCCGGGCGATACGGACGACAGCCGTATTCCCATCACCTTTACCCTCGCCACGCCCGGCAGCGAAGGGGTGATTTACCCCCGCAGCGCCACGCGGGCCACGCACGACGCAGCGGAATACGCCGTCCGTCAGCTGACACTGCTGGTTTACGACGCGACCGATACCTCCGCGCCCAAATTCCTGCGCAAGCACGACATGACGAGCGACATCACGCTCTACGACAACGGCAACGGCACCTACACCTTCTCGCTCGAAGCGCCGATTTCCGACATGAACGCCAAGCGCAAATTCGTCTTCGTCGTAAATGACGATGCCGCCGTGGCTGCGACGGCAGCGGGTTCGGCCGAAGCCGATCTGCACGAGACCGCGGCCACCGTCGAGCTCGCCGACGGCGATACGGCCGACAAGCTCGCCGAAGCCGATGCGGGCATCGCCATGTCGGGCACGGCAACCGCAGACGGGCAGAACGAGGTGATTACCATCGTGCCGGGCGTGAAGTGCGAGGTCAAGCTCACGCGTATCGTAGCCCGTGTGGATGTGCAGAACAACACGCCGAACATGACGCTCGAAAGCGCCGTACTCGTCGGTGCCGCCACCCGAGGCTACCTTTTCGCGCAAGCCCTGCTCTCGGCTCCGGTCGCCGACCGGATCGTGCTGGGCAGCAACGCGACGGTGGATCTTACCGAAGAGCATCCCGCACTCAAACCGGGCGAGGTGTTCGCTCCGAAGACCTTCCGAAAGACGTTCTACGCCTATGAACGCCCCAACACGGCCGGAGACTACGCTGCCGTGCGGATCACCTACCGCGTGAACGACAGCAAAGGTACGGTCGAAGTGCCCTTCATCCGCACCGAAGCCGGCGGCGCACAGACGCCCGTCGATATCGAGCGCAACCACCTTTACACCGTGGTGCTGGGCAACGGGAAGCCTGTGACGACCAACGAAGTGCAGTTCACGTTCAAGGTCGAGGACTGGAACACGGTCGAGATGCCCGAAGAGATCGGCCCCGGCGATCCGCTCGATCCCGAGTCGCAGCAAAAGCTCAACGCTGCGCTCAAGGTCAATATGTTCACCCCGTTCAATGCCAAGAACGTGGATCCGGGGGCGAAAAAGATCAATGCGTTCTTCGACAAACTGGCCGTTTCGGCGGACGACTGCCCGACCGACTCCTATTTCACCTATACGCAGTTGAAGGATGCCGGAATGATGGCCGCCGATGCGGTCTTTACCGGTCCCGACGGCGGAAAATACCGCCTGCCGACCGAGGGCGAGCTGAACCTGTTGCTGCCCATGTGGACGGAAGAAGCCGACCGGGCTACTGTCAATAAGGAAAAGGACGGCTTGTATCATCCGTATTGGAATGACAATCCCTCGACCAACACGTTGCCTTTCGTGACCGTTGCAACGCCCTTTACCGAGACAATCTACCTGAAGAACGGTATGGACAATTTGCCGGACGAAACACATCCGGCCGATCCCGAATACACGCTCAAGGGTCAATCGCAACTGAAAGTCGGTGTACAGACCGAACAAATCGCCTATCCGATTAACCCGGGAACGGATATATATAATCTTCATCCTGTCTATGGTTTGCGGTTCAAGGGTACGAGCCAGTACGCCGCTTACCGTTGGGAAACGTGCAAGATCGCGGGCAATGCGTTGGAGCGTTACCTCTCGATCAGGATCAAGGCCCTGCATCCGCAGGACAATGCGACGACCATCGACGACGTGGCCGACGAGGCGTTTTGGAAAGAAGGCTTTATCGAATTCCAGTTCCCTGCTTCGGGGTACTATGTTCCGGAGAATGCAGATGATCCCACCCCTGAGAATATCACAGACCGCGGAGTCCATGGCTATTGCTGGGCCTCGTCGCTGTGGACGGAAGCCTCGCACGCCCGCGGCCTGGGCTTCTACCTCGATAATGCGCTCGTGGGCCGCCACAATCCCGGCAGCAGGTTTCCTCTTCGCTTTGTAAAAGTATCGGAGTAGCCGTATCTGTATAACAGCAAACAGAAAAAACGAAATAACGCAATGAAAACAAGCTTCATAACCGCACTCCTCGCTGCCGCGGCGCTGCTGGCCGGATGCAGCAAGGACGCTCCGGACGGCGGCCCGCAGCCGTCGGACGGCAACCGCGTGGTCTTCACGCTGGGCGGAGCGACCCGCGCCGCAGGCGACAACGACGCCTCCGCGCAGCTGGCCGCTACCGACGAAGAAAAGAAAATCGACGGCCTGCTGGCCGTAGCCTTCACCGACGACGGCAACTATTACAAAACGTTCGACGCCGCCTACGATGCGGATTCGCAGACCGCTTCGTTCGACGTGGAAAAGAACGGAACCTACGATATTTGGTTCGTGGCCAATGCCGACGAAACGCTTGCCGCGGCGCTGCTGGCCCTGACCGACCGAAACTCCGATTCCCGCGTTACGGAGGACGACCTCGCGGCGCTGCTCGTAACGCAGCAGGTCGGCAGAAAAGACGGCGAAGAGGCATGGTATCCGTTCGTGATGTTTTCGACGGAAGCCCGGCGCATCGTCTCCAAACACGGGGTGGTAACGAACGGCGGCATCGTGACGATGCGCCGTCTGGCCGTGCGTATCGACCTCGTCAATGCCGCTACGGGCGTCACGGTCAATTCCGTGAAGTTCGTCAACCGCACGAAGCAGAGCCGTCTGGGCGCTTCGAACGACATGACGTTCTCCACCCCGCAGGATCTCTACGAAGAGAAATCCTACGAGGGAATCGACCTCGCGGGCGATTTCGCCAAGCCGACCGAATACAAGGCTTCGATCTACTCCTATGAAAACGTGGATGTCACGCCCGACGGAGAGCATCTGCCCGCGCTGGAGGTCAAATACACGATGGACGGACTGAAATTCACCCATACGGTAAAATTCTTCGATTCGACCGACCCCGCCGGAAAAACTCCGCTGGCGCTCAAACGCAACTACCTTTACCGCATCGTGCTGACCAAGCAGCTCGACGTGTCTTTCGACATTACCGTCGAAGACTGGAACACCGCCGGGGCTTTCCAGATCGAGGACATCCCGTTCGACAAGCACGACCAGGCGGCGCTCAACGCTGCGCTCAAGGTCAATATGTTCACCGAATTCAACGTCAAGAGCGTGGATTTGAATTCGAAAACGGTCAACGCGTTCTTCGACAAGCTGGCCGTTTCGGCGGACGAATGCCCGACCGATTCCTATTTCACCTACACACAGTTGAAGGATGCCGGAGCGACGGCCGCCGATGCGGTCTTCACCGGTCCCGATGGCAAGAAATACCGCCTGCCGACTGCCGGCGAGTTGAATCTGCTGCTGCCCATGTATACAGAACCGGGTGACCAGCCTGATATCGACGGAAAAAAGGGCCAGTATTGTCCGTGGTGGAACGACAACGCTTCGACTAACACCTCTTTGGTAACCGTAGAAACGCCCTTCACCGAGACGATCTACCTGAAAAACGGCGAGGACAATCTGCCCGACAAGTCCCATCCCGACGATACCGACAGCGAATATACGCTCAAAGGCCAGTCGCAGATGAAGCTCGGAGTACTGAGTGAAACGGTGCACTATTACACGACGGAGCCGGATGATCCGCAGAAAGGCAATTACAACATCCATCCCGTCTATGCGGTTCGGTTCAAGGGTACGAGCCAATACGCCGCCTACCGTTGGGAATCGTGCCGGATTGCCGACGATCCGCTGGAACGCTATTTTTCGATCAAGATCAAGGCGCTGCCGGCGGATTCCGAACTGACGGTGGACGATGTGGCGGATAACGTTTCTTTCTGGCGCGACGGGTTTATCGAGTTCAAGTTCCCGGCTTCGGGCTACTATGCTCCGGAGATAGGTCAACCAACCCCCGAGAATATCACGTACCGTGGAGTCAATGGCTATTGCAGGTCCTCGTCGCTGTGGACGGGAGGCTCGCACGTCTACGACCTGCGCTTCAGCCTAAATAATGCGCACATGGATCATAGCGCTCTCGACAATAAGTACTCGCTGCGCTTGGTAAAAGTGTCGGAATAGTCCCGTAGCTGCCCGCATAACAGCAAACAGAAAAAAACGAAATAACGCAATGAAAACACGAATCATATCGACCCTTGCGCTGGTGGCCGGAGTACTGCTGAGCGGCTGTACGCGCGAGGATATGCCCGAGGGCGGCGCTCCGGGCGACGGCAACCGCGTGGTCTTCACGCTGGCCGGCATCACACCGCAGCAACAGAACGGCAGAACCCGCGCCGCAGGCGACAACGGAGCGGCGAAACCCAACGCCTCGGCCGCTACCGATGCCGAGAAGAAAGTGACCTCGCTCCTCGCCGCGGCCTATGAAAAACAGCCTTCGGGCGGGATGGGCTTCTACCGGGCCTTCGACGTGACGGTTACGGACGACGGCTGCTCGTTCGACATCGCCAAGGACGGCCGCTTCGACCTCTATCTGGTGGCCAATGCCAATCCGATGCTGGAGGGCGCCGTCAAGGCCCTCGGTGCCGGATCGCCCGTGACCGAGCTGGAGGAACTGCTCGTGGAGCAGGCCCCCGACGCCGACAACGCCTTCGTCATGACCACCCCCGAGGTGCTGAAGATCATCTCGTACAGCGGCGAGGTGGCCGACTGCGGCGAGGTGTCGCTGCGTCGTCTTTCGATGCGCATCGACCTGCTGAACAAGGCCGAAGGACTGACCATCACGAAGGTGACCTTCCGCAACCGCGCCGTGAAAAGCCGGCTTTTCACGCCCAACGCCATGCTTGCGGAACCCGGAGCGGTCGAGGACAAGGAGTACCCGGATCTGAACCTCGTGGGCAGCTTCGACGTGCCGGCCGAATACAAATCGAAGATCTACGGCTACGAGAACCTGAGCCGCCGCGGCGAGGCGACCGTGCCGACGCTCGACATCGAGTACACCTACCTCGACCAGCCCTACACTCATACGGTCGAGTTCCTCGACCGGAACGACCCCGAGGGGCTGGCGCCGCTGGCTCTCAAACGCAACTACCTCTACCGTATCACGGTGGGCCGGAAGGTCGAACCCGAATTCGGCATCGAGGTGGTGGACTGGACGAACGAGGAGTCGTTCAACGTCGATGACATCACGTTCCAGGCTGAGATGAATGCCAAACTGGCCATCAACCATTTCGCCGGAGCCAACGTAAAGACGATAGACGAGGCGCAGGGAACGGTCGCCTTCACGACTGCCGACCCGAACAACACCTCGGCCTATGTCGCCTGGAATGAGAAGTGGGCGACGGCCGTCTACTACAACGAGACCGACGGAACCTATTACCGCGTGCCGACCAGGGACGAAATGTATCTGCTTTTCCCCGACGAAACGAACCATGTCCGTTTCGACGAAGCGATGGACGGGACTTCGGAGATCACCGAGACCCTGCCCGAAAAGCTGTTCGGCAGCAAGGAGACGAACGGCGGCGAGGGCAAGTCGTGGTTCAAAAATGCTGCCGTAGTCGGTGGGAGTGGCAGTCCGGCCTATCCGATCGTCTATGCCATCCGTTTCAAAGGTACGGCGCAGTGCGCGGCCTACCGCTATGAGAACAAAAACAGCGGAGACGCTGCGAACGGCGAGCTGGAGATCCGTATCAAGGCTTTGCAGGCGAACTCGCTGCTGACCATCGGCGAAGTGGCCGACGAAGCGTACTGGGGCAATCCCGCTGACGGCGATACCGATGCCGAGAACCAGCTTGTCTATCATATCCCCGCTACGGGATATAAACAGCCGGACAGTGAGGAGATTACCAGACTGGGAATCAATTCTTTTTTGTGGACATCGACTGAAACGGACGAATCGAATGCGTGCGATGCAGGCCACAATGCAGAGATAATGCAATTGGTATCTTCTTGCTTGAAATCCAGTGCCGGACCTTTGCGTCTGGTGAAGGCTTCGGCCGAAGAGGTGGCGGAGGCCGATCAGGCACGCCGCAACGCTGCGCTGAAGGTCAATATGTTCACCCCGTTCAACGCCAAGAGTGTGGATCTGGGGACGAAAAAGATCAATTCGTTTTACGACAAACTGACCGTTTCGGCGGACGAATGCCCGACCGATTCCTATTTCACCTATACGGAGTTGAAGGACGCCGGAGTGACGGCTGCCGATGCGGTGCTGACCGACGGCGAGGGTAACGAATACCGCCTGCCCACCGAGGGCGAGCTGAACCTGCTGCTTCCCATGTATACCGAAGAGGCCGACCGGGCTACTGTTCATAAAGAAAAGGACGGCTTGTATTATCCGTATTGGAATGACAATTCTTCGACCAATACGTTCCCTTACGTGACTGTTGAAACTCCTTTTACCGAGACAATTTACCTAAAAAAATGGTCTGGACAATTTGCCAGATAAGACCCATCCCGACGATACCGACAGCGAATATACGCTCAAAGGGCAGTCGCAGATGAAAGTCGGAGCGTTGAGCGAAACGGTGCACTATTACACGGCGGAGCCGGATGTTCCGGAAAAGGGTAATTATAATATTTACCCCGTTTACGGCCTGCGGTTCAAGAGTACGAGCCAGTACGCCGCTTACCGTTGGGAAACGTGTCAAATCAACGGCAATCCGCTGGAGCGCTATCTCTCGATCAAGATCAAGGCGCTCGGTAAGGACGACACCAAGACCACGATCGACATGGTGGCCAGCGAGGATTTTTGGAAGGACGGTTTTATTGAATTTAAGTTCCCCGCTTCGGGCTACTATTCGCCGGCGAACGCAGATAATCCCACCTCTGAGAATATCACGGGCCGCGGCGTCAATGGCTATTGCTGGTCCTCGTCGCTGTGGACGGGAGGCTCGCACGCCCGCGGCCTGTACTTCTACCTCGGTAATGCGCACGTGGGCCACAGCGTTCCCGGCTACAGGTTCCCGCTGCGCCTGGTGCGCGTCAAGGAATAGTTAAGACGGCGAATTGCCGTCTTATCCAGAGTATATTTCAGTGTATTGCCAAGGATTCTTCAGGAATCCTTGGCTCTATATAATACCGCGAAGCGGTCGAAAAAATTTTTGAAAAATCATGGATAGCATCATCGACGTCGTAGGACGCGAAAACATAGATGCCCGCGAGGTGATTCTCTACCCCGAAGGCATCTTTTACCGGGCATACGGCTTTTCGGCGCTGCGTTTCATCCGCAGTCTGAGGCCCTATCAGGCCAAGAAGCGCCACTACAAGAAACTGGGCGCGGAGGTCTGCTACCTCGGCTTCCCGCAGGCGGCGCTCGACGAGCTGCTTCCCGAAGGTTTCAAGGCCGGGACGACGGCCGAAGGTACGGTCGTTGTCAGCGGCCCGTTCGGTGCGCTTACGCAGCAGGAGTACGACGAGTGGGTGCGGAGCATTCCGTTGAGCGTCTCCAAGCCGCGTTCTCCCGTCTCCGACGGCGGGGACGTTTCGGCCTCCGGCGGAGCTTTCGTCGGAGGCGGTACACAAGAGACGGATGCGTCGTTTCCCGCAAGGGATGTCCCGCAGGAGGGTGTGGCAGGTTCGGCGTCTGCCGCCGAGCGCGAGGTGTTGCGCCGCCTGCACGGCTTCGCGTTGGAGGCTGCCACGCCGCTGGAGTGTATGCTCTTCCTGTCGGAATTGAAGAAAAGGTTGAACGGCGAATGAATTACGAGAATCTTCCGGTCTATAAGGCGACTTTCGACCTGCTGCTGATGGTTTACCGCCGTACCCCGCGTATGCAGCGCGACTACCGCTATACGTTGGGCGAGGAGGCCAAGCGGGCCTTGCAGGAGGTCATAAGCTGCATCTATCAGGCCAACCTGCGCGACGAGGGCAAGCTGGTCTATATCCCGCGGGCGCGGGACTATCTGGTGCGTTTCAAGGTGCTGTTCCGCCTCATGGAGAGCCTGCGCCAGCTTTCGGACAAGGACGTGGTGCTGATGGGCGATCAGGTGGCGGACGTCTCCGCGCAGTTGCAGAAATGGGAGGCTTACGTCCGTGCGGCCGATAAGAAAAGCCGGGGCGCCGATTCCCCGCGGTAGGATGCCGGAATGCTCCTTCGCCCGGCCTCCGGTTTGCAAGGAACGAAGCTCTTTGTCATACTGAAATTATACTGAAAATCCGAACTGAACCGGATACCGGGCTGCCGGAGTTCCCGTCTCCGATTTTTCGGGGCGGGGAGCGTGCAAGGCGAATTCGGTAATCCGCCGCCGTGGGGAATGCCCGGCGGTAGTGTCGAAAGGCTCCCGCAGGGGTCTGCCGCTTCCCGACGGGATGCGGTCCTCCGGTGGGTGCAGCAAAGCGATTACCCTTATCACGAACCGCGGAGTCAATGGCTATTGCTGGTCCTCGTCGCTGTGGACGGGAGGCTCGAACGCCCGCAACCTGAACTTCAACCTCAATAATGCGAACGTGAACCACAACGTTCCCGGCAACAGGTTCCCGCTGCGCCTGGTGCGCGTCAAGGAATACGCCACTGCCCGGTATCCGGATTTTTTTTCGAACCATGCCACTGAAGGACAAAACATATTACGAACTCTACGCCGACTTGCTGCGGGCCTATCGTCTGGCCTGCCGGCATAAGGGCGCGACCAACAACCGCCTCCGCTTCGAGCTCAGGCGCGAGGAGCTGCTCTCCGAACTGACGGCCTCCATTCTCCGGCGCGAATACGTCCCGGCTCCCTCTACGCGTTTCATCGTCACCGAGCCGGTTACCCGCGAGGTCATCGCGGCGAACTTCCGCGAACGTGTGGTGCACCACTACATCGACGAGTACCTCTCGCCTTATCTCGAACGCATCCTGATCTACGACTGCTACTCCTGCCGCAAGTACAAGGGCATCAGCGCCGGGGTCGAACGGCTCGAACACCACATACGCTCCTGCTCGCAGAACTACACGAAACCCTGTTATGTGCTCAAGCTCGACATCCGCAGCTACTTCATGAGCATCAGCCGGGACATCCTGTACGCCAAGGCGCAGCGGCTGCTGCGCTGGATCGGACGGCAGACCGACCCGCAGACCGGCCGCCGGAACGACGCTACCGACCGTTTCCGTATCGTGAGCTATCTTACCGGACAGGTCATCCATTGCGACCCGTTGGACGGATGCGTCTATCGGGGCGACCCCAAGTTGCTCGGCCGGCTGCCCGCTTCCAAAAGCCTCGCCCGTTCGCCCGAAGGATGCGGGCTGCCTATCGGCAACCTGACCTCTCAGCTTTTCAGCAACCTCTACCTGAACGATTTCGACCACTATATGAAAGAGCAGTTGGGTTTGAAGCACTACGGCCGCTATGTGGACGACTTCTACATCGTGCACAACGACCCCGGTTACCTGCTCTCGCTCATCCCCGCCATCGGGCGTTTCCTGCGCGACGACGCGGCGTTGTCGCTCCACCCCGATAAGACGAAATTGGCAAACGTCCTCGGCGGCATCGCCTTTCTGGGTTCCTATATCAAGCCCTACCGCCGCTACGTGCTCCATAGAACCGTGTTCCGCATCCGGGAGAAGCTGGACAGGCTCGACCGACGGCCGCCGGGGTATTTCGCCGAGCCGAGGCGTTTGCGGCGTGCGCTCTCGTCGGCCAATTCCTTTCTGGGGACTTTTGTCCGCGCCCGTACCTACCGGCTCCGGCAGGAGGTGTTCCGGGGCAGCGTCATGTTCCGCTACTGCCATGCTACGCCCATGTTGCGGAAACTGGTGCTCGACCGCCGTTGGAAGGAGATGCACGTCATCGACCCCGACCGATGGCTGGAAAATGAGCAGTTCGAAAAGAACCGAAAAAACAACCGACGAATCGGCGCAACATCCGGAGAAAAATGAAGACCATGACCAGCAAAAGATATCCGAACCTGCCGGCTGATGCGGAAGAGTCCGCCCGGGCCGTTTCCGAGCCGCAGGCGGCCAGTGGATGCGATGCCGGCCGCCGCGGAGAAAGAGGCGGCCCCCGTCCGGAGACGGAGGCGAAATACCGCGAGGCCGTGGAACTCTATGTTGCGACCGACCTGACGACAAGGCAGATCAGCGAGCGGTGCGGTGTTCCGCTGGGCGGTTTCCGCAGCTACCTGAGCCGCTTCCACCGCGAACTGGTTTTCGCACGTCACGGCGTGATATGCTCTGAGTCGCAGGCCGCACAACAGCGTTTGCGCGGCAAACGGGGCCAGACTTCTGCGGCGCATGCCAAATATCGGGAGGCCGTCGCCGCGTGCGACGACGAGGATTACCTCGAACTCAACGTCTCGCAGATCGCCCGCCGCTTCGGACTCGACGGTACGGGACTTGCCAACCAGTTGCGGCGTCATTATCCGGACATTCTCGAACGCCGGGAACAGGAGCGCCGGCGGCGGGGGCTTGCCGACAACCAGCAGCGGGGTGTGCGTCCGTGGTGCCGGGAGCAGTATGCCGGGGCTGTGGAGCTGCTGCGAACTACGGAGATGACCGTTCCCGAAGCGGCCGAGGCATGCGGGGTTCCCGCTCACGGACTGAGCCAGCATTTGTTGTTTTACCACCATGATTTGCAGGACAGACGCTTCGGACTGCGCGAACAGGCCAAGGGCCGCAAGCGCAAGGGACGCATGACCGGCAACGGACAGCGTCACGAGTCGAAGCCGGAATTCCGCGAGCGCTATCGGGAGGCGGTGCGTCTTTACCGGCAAACGCCGCTGACCGTTCGGGAGATCGCCGACAAGTTGGGCATGAACAGGCATACGCTTGCCGGCTACCTGCAGACGTGGTGCCGCGAGACGGCCTTCGAACGCCGGGGCGCCGAATACACCGAAAAAGCCAATATTTCCGATACAAAGCACTACCTGCGCTCTACGGCGGCCAAGTATGCCCCGGCCATCGAACGGCTGCGCCGCAGCGACCTGCCCACGTCGAAAGTCGCCGCAGAGTTCGGGCTGCATCCCGATGTTTTCCGGCAGTATCTCAAGGAGCACGAACCGGAGCTCTATGCCCGTCGGGGGATGATGTGGTCTGCCGGCGGACGTGCCGTATCGCGGCGCAGCATGGAAAAATACGCCGAGGCGGTACGCCTGTACGAAACGACGGACGAGGACCTGCAAACCATAGCGCAGCGTTTGGGGCTGGTCTACAACAGTCTGGGAGGCTTCATGCGCCGCCACTTCCCGGAACTGCTTGCCCGGCATAAAGGGAAGGCGACGGGCCCGAAAGGATAACGAACGGCTTTTGATTACTTATTTAATTACTCAATATTTATAATTGCTAAAATCAATATACGGACAATGAAAGATGCTTTCGAAATGGCCGCACCGGAGGTGAATTTTCTTGTATTGCTGCTTTGGGTGGCGATGGCGGCCTTGCTGATTGTCTTGATCGCCATGGGGGTCAAGAGCCGGCGCCGAAAGCGCCTGTGCGATCCGCGCAAGGATCACTATCGCCGGGAACCGGATGCCCGGAGTTCCCGATAATGCGGGTGCGCGCATCCATGATGTGTAAGTAAGTCCGCCTCCTCTAAAATAACGCGCCACACACTCATCTCAGCACCTTGATCGCAGGTCGTCCCTGCCGGATACGCTGCCACGGGCTGCGATCGGCGGTGCGATGTGCGCATACTCCGGGGAGCCTCCCGCCTTACGGCGGCGAGGCTCCTTCGCTTTCGATGCCGCATGCCGAGGTATATCCCGGAGCGGGCGTGTGCCGAGGCTTGTCGTCTTTTGCCGCACGCCGCAGATACGGGGGCCGCCCCCGAAGACATGGAATCCGAACAACTGTTCACCCGATAAAACCACGACAATGAACATGAACACCTGTAAAACCGATATTGCCATGTCACGAAATACCCATACCCTTGAAAAGAACCGTTTCGTACACCTTGTACGCCTCTCCCTTGTCCAGTCCTTGTCCGAGAGAGAACTCTGCGAGGCAGAAACCTCCTATGAACGCTATGTGGGCAGTGTACAGCGGTTGCTCGTGCCGGGGAGATTCTCTCCGGCGGATACGCTGCATACGCTGGCCCGTGCGAAGATGCGGCTGGTGCGTCTCCGGGACGCAGCGGCAAAGTTCCGTCGGAACTCCTGCCGCTGCTCGATGCGGCCATAGAGCTGACGAAGTTCGAGATACGGATGATACACCTGCGGGTCATACATCCGACATTATGAATGCTCCGGAGGACGCCCGCTGTCCCAAGTCTCCGATCTACCTCGCCGAAGGATTCACGCCGAAGGATCTGATGGAGCTCGTTGCCGGGATGCAGGGCCTCGGCGTAGGACGCCTTATCGACGGCTCTATGGTAAGTGTGGAGACGTTCGCGGAAGCAGTGGCATGGCTGTTTAACGTGCGGATCCGGAATCCGGATCAGGCCCGGCATGCGGTGGTGAACCGCAAACTGAGGCTGACTCGGTTTTTGACCGCCTGCGCGGATACCTGATCGAGGAAAGCAGAAAATGATCCGCCGGCGCCCCTCGTAAAGAGGGGCGCTTGGAAGAGATTGTGATGAAATGGCTCCTTCAAATAGATTTGTCAATACCGAAAAATATTTGTACCTCGCAAAAGGTTATTTGATATGCGGAATTTTCGTGCAATTAACTGAAAATAAACCGTTGCTTTCTCGTTACCTATTTTCCTATATAAAAGCTGTAACGACCCGAATTATCGAATCGTTACAGCTTTTTAATCCCGTTCTGACAGACAAACAGCTCCGGAAAATCGCCTGTGAGTACATGGAACGTATGGGTTACGGCGAACAGCCTTATATCGTTTTCAAGCACAAGAACATTTCCAGAGAGCATCCCCATATCGTGTCGATGCGTGTCGATGAGCAGGGCCGCAAACTCCCGCATGATTTCGAGGCCCGGCGTTCGATGGAGATATTGCGCGATCTGGAGCGCAAATACGGCCTGCAGCCGAGTGTCAAGGGGCAGGAACTGACGGACAGGGGAGGGCCTGCGGAATTACAAATGCTCGTCGTATGGAGAATTCCGCACCCTGTTGGAACGGTTCAACGTTTCGGTCGACGAACGTACGGGAACTGTCGACGGCAGAAATTATGCAGGTATTGTCTATGACGCCCTGACCGGTGACGGCTATGGAACAGGTACGCCCTTCAAGTCGAGTAAAATAGGGAAAGACGTAGGTTATAAAGCCCTGCAAACGTATTATGCAAAATCAAAGGAAAGACTGAAAGAGCCGGGAGCGCTCGACCGGCTGCGGCGGACGGTCCGATGCCATGAGCCCGCATAATACGCGGGAAGAGTTCCGGCGGCTACTCAAAGCGGAGAACATCGACACGGTATTCCGCGTCAATCCGGTCGGTAGAATCTACGGCGTTACATTCATCGACCACAACGACGGCATCGTCGCCAATGGGTCGGTATTGGGAAAAGAGTTCTCGGCCCGTGTTTTCAACGAGCTATTCCCGACCTCCCAAAAAGAAGAACAGCATACCGTAGAGCCGGATCGGGAACAGCAGCACAAACAACGAAGATCCGCGGCAAGTTCTCTCTCCGGAATTGTCGATACGGTATTGGATTTGGCCGACACGCAGGCTTATGAAGAACAGCAACAGCTGATTCAACGACGCAAAAAACGGAAGTTGCATAGATGACATTGTGCCGGTAAACATGCGTAAGGAAATTTATATCAGGTATTAACCTGTCTTTATTCCGCTCATAGATAGGTTAAAACCGGTTTTTAGGGCGGCCTGCTTCAAAATTACCGATACATCTCCGACAATTGTCCGACAATCTTTGCCATTTCTGTACGCACATCATCCGGTGCAATGATCTCGACTTTCTCGCGCATCCATAATACGCGCTGGAAGAAGTCGAACGAAGGACGCACATAGTAGGTAAACACAGAATATTCCGCCGCCGTTTCGATCTCTTCCTGTGATTCATGTAGTGGTTTGGCACGAAGATAGTTACGCTGCTGTGCATCGGCTTTCAGATGGATCAATCGCGGTTTCAAGTGCGACTCGCGGATAATACCGTAGCATCCCTCGAAAAACTCCTTGGGCGTGATGTCGGGAGAGGACACCATACGGCTTTCCGTAATGCGGAGTGCCGACATCCGTTCGAGTGCCAAACGGCGGGTATCGGAACGGTCTGTCAGTTCGGCGATCAGATACCACCGCCCCTCGAAGATGCACAGGGAACACGGAATCATTTCCCAAGCACGTGCTGGCTCATTGCTATAATACGATTGATAGTCGAACTGCACGGTGCGGCCCTCTTCGATCGCCTTAAGCATTGTTTCCAGATGTTCGATACCCGTAGGCGCATGTTCGAACATCATCTGATCTTTGCGGCGAATCATGCGCAGTAATATTTTAACATGTGCCACGATTTAGCATTTTACTTTGCTATTTTTGCAATAGAAACCCAGAAAATGATCACGCATGAAACCCCCAAAAAGAGCCGCAATACCTCGAAAAGCAATGCGGCGGTGCTGTTCAACCGCTACGTCTGGCTGGTCGACACGATCTACCGTGCGGGCCGTATCTCGTTCGAGGGGATCAACGAGCGGTGGCAGCGCTCGTCGCTAAATGATACGGGCGAAGAGCTGCCTCTGAAGACCTTCCACAACCACAAAAACGCCATCCAGCAGATGTTCGATATCAACATCGGCTGTGACCGTCGGGCTGGCTACCTCTACTACATCGAACACGTAGAAGATATGGAGCGTGGAGGGGTTCGGACGTGGTTGCTGAACACCTTTGCCGTGAATCACCTCATCAACGAAAGCCACCACCTCAAGCGGCGTATTCTCTTCGAGGAGATCCCCTCGGGGCAACGCTTCCTGACGCAGATCATCGAGGCGATGCGCGACAATCTGACATTGGAGATAATCCACCAGAGCTTCTGGAGCGATACAGCATCGACCTTCGAGGTGGCTCCGTACTGCGTCAAGGTCTTCCGCCAGCGGTGGTATATAGTGGGGTGCAGCATGAGCGACAGGCGGCTGCGCGTCTACGCGCTGGATCGCATCCACACCCTCCGCACGACGGAGAATACTTTTGTGCTGCCCGACGATTTCGATCCGGAGGGCTTCTTTGCCGATTCGTTCGGGATCGTCGTCGATGACCGTGTCAAGTCCGAGCGGATGCGGGTACGCGTTGCGGGCATCCAGCGACAATACATCCGCACGCTGCCGTTGCACGTTTCACAACTGGAGACCGAGATCACGAAGGACTCTTCCGTCTTTGAATTTTACCTGCGTCCGACGCTCGATTTCCAACAAGAGTTGCTGATCCATGCTATCAATGCAGAAGATGACATCGAGGTTTTGGACCCCAATGGCTCCGCGAGCGAATGCAGGCCGTCGGTGAGGATCTGTTTCGCAATCACCAAGAGGCGTAACGGTTCTGTATGAAAACAAAAATCCGGTTTAATCAGCCGGATTTCTCATGATTGCACTGCCGTTATAATGCCGGAGCATGGCGGCCCTTACACGTGCCGTTCGGATGGCGTATGCAGTTACCGGCGGTCATCGAGGAAATTGAGCCAAAAGTTTGTCCGCAGTATTTGTAGGTGTATTTGCTTTTCTCCCTCCCTCATAGAGTTTATGGCGTCCTTTACAAGTGCCATTGGGATGCCGCGTACAATTACCGGCGGTCAAGGAAGATACCGAAGAAAACTTTTGTCCGCAATACTCACAATAGAAATTTGCCATAGGTCAGAAATTTGATTGGTTAAACAAATGTAGTATTTTTTTCCGGTTTGACAAAACTACCGACAGGGTGTGCCAAACGGCGACACAGCAAATAGAAAAAATTTGCTTTCTTACGACTCGACGGAACCCTGAAGCCGATCATACAATCGGTGCAGATAGCTATCCACTCGCTCATCGAGGTAAAAGCAGTCGTCCGACCCATTCCACAAGGGGGATGTCGCCTCATCGGGGAAGAGTTGCAACGTGCGGGTCATGATATACTGCCCCAGCCGAATGTGTTCGGGACGATGCTCCGCTTCGGAGAGGAGCTTGGAGCGAAACTCTTCGAAGGTGCAACGCCTCCACCACTCCCAACGGTTACCACTCTGATCGACGATATGTTGGTGCGTCACCTTCACTTCGCACCAGCAATCGTTCATCCGCAATAGGTCGGGAATCGAATAATTCTTGTGCGTACAGATGTCGTGTACCGCATGACACAAGCAGATATTCTTGAATGCCGGGTGCCACAAGGCCCCTTCGGCCCATGTTGTACCGTCATCGAGTTCATCCTTGAAACCCAATTCGGCATCACTCATCTCCGGCTGGTCGTGTGGATCGAAATTCTTGCACAAGGTCGATTCGATCTCCTCCAATTCAGCCACTATGTCATATCCGTAGAGTCCATCAATCACCTGCATCATCCGGCAAAAATCCGAACCATAGAAGGCGTCGTTGGACATGGGCAGGAGCGATGACTCCTCATTATAGCTGTATTTCAGGATTCCCTCTACCATCACATCGTCATCGGAGTCGGCATCATAGCTACTGGTCAGCACCTTGCGGTATAGTGCGGCACTCCGGCGATACATCAGGCTGGTGAGCTTCAGCAGACGTTCGTTTACCGCTTTCATGCGTGCCACCTCCTCCGGGCGTGCCGACAAACATTTGGTCAAGCAGCCATTTGCGGTCTCAATCAATTCGTACACCCGATTGATTTTCTTCTCGGGAAGTTGATGCAAGGTGAAAAACTCTCTTCCCGTAATCTTCAAAATGGAGGCTTCGACCTGCTGCACCTTGCGACGCAGACGTTGCAGCCTCTTGTCCCCCTTTGGTGCCATATTCTGATCCATGCGGAAACGACGCGTCATCCGCCGGAATCGCCAATCATTCCAACGGAAGACGAGGCAGCGGAACAGAGGGAAGAGCTTTCTTACTTTGGGCGCGTCGCTGTTGTCATCCTCTCCATAGTAGCGCAGCAACTCCCAAAGGCAAAAGGCGGCCCACTCGGAATTGTTGATGGGCAGAGAGAATTTTTCGATCCGTGAGGCCAGCGAACGCGACAGCGGGCCACCGAAGGCATGATCGGCGACGTAACTACCAAAATAGTTAATCGTATCATGAGCCAGATCGTTCCATTCACAGGAGAGCGTATCGGGATTTCGGTAGAACCGAAATGTAAGAGGCGTGCGGGGTATGTAGGTAGTGCGATCCGGAGCCGTTTCCCGGGCCAACTCGAAGAGCCTTTTGTAATCGGCGAGTTTCGTCTCGGGGCGTTCCGGCAGATGTCGTTCGATATGGGGGCGAATATCGTCCCACGCGACTTGATGCAGAAGTTCACAGAGTGTCATTATCGTGTGATTGGTTACGAAACAAAAATAGCCCTGTGCGATCCCAAATCATGACACAATCCTCCGTTTTGTAAATTTTCCGTTGCTGTGTCGTGTTTTGGCCCATCGACAAGAGAATTTTGCAAACGAACATAAAATAGTAATGATGGATAAAATGCAAAACAAGCCCGACGCGCTGCCACGCAGTAATAACATTCCGAAGTCTGGAAAATCACCGAGAGTCATTCGGAATTTTAGGAAATATGGTTTTGCCGATAGTGACGGTAATATCATCATATCTTGTGTTTACGACTCTGCCAGACCCTTTCGGGAGGGAATGGCCGCGGTCAAGTATCATGAAAAATGGGGCTTTGTGAACGAGTCCGGTGAACAAGTCATTCCCTTCATCTACGATTTTGTATGGCCATTTCGTAAAGGAGTAGCGCTTGTCGAAAAAGATGGGAGATGGGTTCAGATCAACAAATCTGGGCATCTCGCTATACCTGGTATCTGCGACGGGAAGGAGATTTTCTTGAGGGCGTAACGGGCTATTATCACAGGGAGAAATGGTATATTACCGACCATATCGGTCGGAAATGGGTGTTGTCCGAGCAAAAACCGACATTCGTGGTCGGATGAATCCACGAACTCGCAAGATCGCATTGGTCCTGCTTGCGGTGATCGTCCTTGCGCTGCTGATCCACTTTTGCACCTCGCCCGAGCGGTGGTTACGGATATGAGCCGCTGTCACACTTTGGGAAGTTCTCCGATTATTAGTACCTTTATCGCAAACAACCTCTCTCCTATGATGAATCTGGCCGAACAATTGCGGGACTGGGCTGATCGGACCGCAGACTTCTATCACGACATTGCCACGAGTGACTCCGACTGCGATCTGTCGTTCTATACTCAGTCCGATTTGTCTCGGGTCCGGCAGCCCCCCGAATTGCTGATTTTGGCCATCAACCCCGGATATGGTGGTTCCTATCGAGACCAACTGGCGAACGAGAATTGGCGCATCAAAGGAGGTCTGTATGGGGATCGGATGACCGGAGACGTACTCCTGCACGGCAACTGGTCCTTTCGCGAGGAGCGTAACAAATGGCGCATCTGGACCATGCTGCGCTCCATCTTACGGTACGCCGGAGTGGATATTGATAGCCTACTTGACGGCGAGAATGTCAAACTGGTCCTCTCCGAAGTGGTGCTTTTCAGTACACCGCGCGCCGTGGGGATTGAGACGGTTGTCCGCAGACATGACTGCCACAAGCGGTGCGAAGCGTTGATCGAGATACTGCAACCGAAGCGTATTCTCTGCCTCGGGGCACAAAAATGGTTCCGGCATCTGTCTATCGAAAACCAGCGCGAGTTGATCCTTCGGAGTTGCGGCTTGGGACGATTGGCGCGAACCGCATCCCCGTATTCGGCATCCCTCACCCCAGCAAACCGAGGTTTTCATCGTGCGAAATGGAGATGATCGGTACTTGCCTCGGCTATTTGTTTGAATACGACAATGTTGCGGCTATTACGCCTGAACTACTTGCGGAGCAGTGCAGCAACAAGATCGAGGCATGGCGACAGCAGCGGGCCAAGAACCGCAAGGCTACCCGGGGCAACCAGATTGATACACAGGATTTGATAGCAGCGATTGAGGCGACAGGCTTCAAACTCCTCGACAAATGCAAAAACGGCCGCTGGTTCGAATACGGTTTAACGGATGAACTGTTGTTCCGTATGGTGCTATCGGGTAACGAAGGGCAATATCTCGGCATTCGGGCACGCAGGAGAGCGAAAGGGGCACACTACAATGCCGACCTTGCACGAAAGGATGCATATCTCCGTTCGCTGTCGGCTTTGGGCTGGCTGGAGGCGGAGGCACAGTCGTGGCTGGGCCGCAAGCGAGTGAACGAGTTTCACAAAGCCGAGGAGATCATCGCGGAGCTTCGCAAGGCGCGTGAGGTCCTCACCGCGTATGATGAAATTGCAGCACATTAATCCGGCTTAAGGTTTCGCCTGCACTCTTCCATCAAAGCGTTTCGTGATATTCGGGTGTGCGGATTTAAGCAGATCGTTCAGAGGGTCTTCAGAACAAGAGTACTTTACATAGATCGTTGATGCCATGCGTGGGGATCGCGTGTTGCAGATTACCTACCACAGCTTCCATAGTGGTGCGGCTTCGACTTTCGGGATGAAGCCGTGGTACGTGAAGTTCTCTGAGTAGCGGTGGTATATGCTCAGCAAGAGCGAAGAGTATGATGAGCCACGCATCTATGCCCTCGACCGCATCAAGGCGTTGGAGCAGGCCGAGCGCACCTTCAAACTCCCAAAAAGTTCGATGTTGAGAAGTTTTTTGCCGATTATTACGGGATTATCATTGGCGAGGCGGATGCAGTAGCAAAAGCAATGTGGCCGACACATGTGTTCGAGTACAAGTTTAAGGTGCATACGGCAACATAAAGTGGCCGTCTTCCCTCTCTGTTCCAAGATGGCAGGAAGGAACTTTACTTTTACCCAAAATTCAATCCTTTATGACGAAAGATGAATTACGAGAAACACTCCACCGCGAGATGCTCTTTTACTATTTTGCACAGCGGGATATCATGCTGGAAATTCGTAAGAATGAGTCGCTAATGAGTGCTGTTTGGCGCAAAATGCAACCCTATGCCGCGGGCGGTTTCCCGCGTGCAATTACTAAATCCGACATCGAAATGCTCTGCAACAGTTCCTTTGCAGGATTGTTCCAATACGACCTTGAAAAAGGAGCAAAGAAAATCACACAATTACGAAACAAGTATGAAAGAGTCTTTGCACATCACGCAACCCATGAGTAATCCTGTCTTTGATTGGAATCGCCGCGACCCACTGTTTGAGACGGTGGCGCACGATGTTGTCAAGTGGCAGACGGTATCGGTATTGACGGTATGCAGCCAATTCCATATCAAGCCAAACCGGGCTAAACGCATTGTCAGGCAGTTGGAACAAGCGCATATTATCGGTGAGCAGTGGAGTGCGCGACACTCTCGCGAGATTCTTTGTTGCTGTACACGTACCCTCGATCAACGATTGGCCGATCTTGCTACCGTAGCCCGTCTACAACCGTTGGAGGATCAATGGCAGGCGGAACATGCGAAATACGAAGCGAAGGTACGCAAAGAGGAGGGCGAAGGCTATTATTTCAAGATCACCAACAATCTTCCGTTAAAGCATGAGTTGCGTAAACAGGATAAGGTACAAGCCCGTTATGAGGTGATGACCGAGGCGGAGCGACAAGCAGAAATGGAACGCTTGGACAAGGAGTGTGAGAAGAAACTTAAAGATTGGGGCAAAGGCCCGGTTCACGGGATGAAGCGCGAAGATTGGAACGCCTATACGAGTGCACTTGGCAGGTTGAATCATGACAGGGTCATGCGAGAGTTGTCGTGGGGAGGTAATTATGACTGGTTGGAGGTATTCTATCTTCTGAAATTCAAAATCGAGCGGATGATTGCGTATTGGGAGCAGTTCGGGCATTGCCGCAACAGGCGTTATGTTGCAAATACCATGCGCACCGCTTGCCGACTGATCGATATTGTCCTAAGCAAAGATCGTAGTAGCGGCGATTTCGATTCCTGTCGGGTGAATATGCACAATGTCAATCGTTTTACGATTTATCACGACCACAAGGGAGCATACGGCAAAGCGAACAAGCAGGACGTCCGCTACCATAAGGCCTACTGCATTCTGTTCGAGTATCTGGAATTCCATCTGCATAACTGGTGGGATTAGTGTTGTGGTAAGTAGATGTACACCACGACATATCTGATGCGGGGCAACTGCTTCAATCTTTACCGCCATTGGATTATGCATAGCATCTCCATGGCGGTAAAATCAAATATTGGGAGTAAGATAGGCGAGGTATTCACAGGGTAGATTATATGCCTTTCCGAAAATATTTGTTGATTGACTCTGTCGACTCTGCACAAATTCTTGCTCTAAATTTTTTCTGCCTATATCCTGTATATTGTGTATCTTTACAAAAGGGTCAAAAGTTTGGACACCTTTTATCAGAAAAAATAAATCCTTCAAATTTTAATCATTGCAATAGCTTGTTGATTCAGCCATTTTTTTCTTCGATTGAATAGAATTTGCCCGGTCGGAAAATTTTTCGTATCTTGCAGTAGGTTATTTGAAATGCGGTATTTTCGTGCAACAAACTGAAAATAAACCGTTGCCTTTTCGTTACCTATTATCCTATACAAAAATGTAACGACGCGATAATCGAATCGTTACATCACTTTTGTCCCACACCGGATTTGATCGGATGTTTAAAAAATATCAATTCAGCAATCCGCCATAACTGCAAGAAAATACTTTTTAACCCATTCCAAATCGAATGCCCCTGAAAATCATCCGATAAAAATATCGTTTCCGATAAAATCAAAGAGAATGAGAAAAAGGCAAATACGGAACTCTTATGCGGAACAATCAAAGAGACTTCCGTAACGAACACCTATCACCCGATGCAAAATATTTGTATTTTTTGTTCTATTTATATTTATTGTATTTTTAAACAAACCTTAAACTAATTTTATGAGAAAATCTTTATTATTAGGCATTATTTCCTTTAGTATCACACTATGTGTATCTTGTAAAAAGAATCTTAAAACTCATGCCTGTTGAAGACGAAATATCCCAAACGGAGGTTGGTGTTTATCACAATTTAATATTGAGAATTTTATTGAAATACATAAAACGCCATCTGTCTTGGCCTCTTCATCTAATACAGACGAGTTTATTCGCTTGATGTCCGATTATGGTGCTGCCGTGCGTTTGGCATATAAAAATAATGCTCCGGCAGGCGATATTGACAGGTAGGTGTGCGATATTTTGGATGTATCTTTGAACTGTCGTCAGAGTCAATTAGTCGACCATATTATCAATGGGGGCTGTCTGCAACAGATGCGATTAAAAAGGTATATGGTACGAATTCAATATCTCCGCTTATTTTTTCTTATGTAGATGAAATAGAAAAACAATAGATCAACACGGTGGTACAACACCTTGTGAAAACAAACTCAATTTGTTGTATGTTAATTATATAAAAAGCGCCACTAATTCCGAAGAAAAACAGTTGATAAGTTGGATAGCAGGAGTAACCGATGGTTCTTATGAGTATTGGGATACTCAGCATACGGTATGGAATCCTCGACTTCAAGGACGTTTCTGGAATAGTACATTGCGTATTGGCAAACGAATACTTATCTCTGATGTCGCCGGTGCCATTGGATATGTTGCCGGCTCAAAATTGGGATGGATAACAGGAGCATTAACGTGGAAAGCTGTGGCTGCTACAGCTGGAGTGGCAAGTATTATCGGAGGTGTCGATCAGTTGTTGGAAGAAATAATGTCTGTTAAATCAACCGATACGAATACGGAGTATTCTGTTTCTCGGGAAGAGATACATAAAGCCTATTATATAAGAGTAAAAAGAATTAGGGTTATGAATCCAAGTCTATCGAAGTTTTTAAAAACAGTATTGAAATGTGTTGGAATGGCTGTTGTGTCGACAATTCTTTCGATAGCAGTATATCTTATTTTCAAAGATTGGACACTCGTAAAATCGACATTTATATCTGTATTTTCGGTATATGTTACCTTGATCATATACCAAAATTATATACAAAAAGTAACAGCCGAAGAGTGTTAGACAGACCGTTCGTCCGAATGGAATTCGGATTTCAGCGATGCTGCCGGGAACGTTCGAAACGTTTCCGGCGATTTTCTGTATCCACATTGAGAGAAGGAGGCAGTCTGGCATTTTCATTCGGTAGAGGTATTTCAACCACCCGCAGTCATCTTCAGCCGCTCTTTCAGCCGGGTGTTCCGTTTCACACGACCGTATTCCTTATAGCGCCTTCGGCGAGCCGACCAACGCATAACAATCCCTTTCACCGTATCGAAACGATACGGCGAAAGGGGATGAATTTACCAGCGAAATATTCCCGCAGATCTTTACAGCCGTTCCAGCACAACGATCTCAGCCCTGCAATTTGTCCTTGCGAACGATTCCTGCATGGGTGTCCGACAGAGCGTGCAGAACCTCCGCACGACGTTCTGCATCATCCTGGGTCGCTGCTTGTCGATGAACCCCACCGGCAGCAACAATACGGCCTTGTCGCCGGGATATTGTACGTCACCCAGCCACCGCAGGAACTCCGCGCATTCGGCCGTTTCGAACGGCGGGTTGGCGATGACGTTCTCGCAGCGGAAATCTATCTCCTGAAACAGACTCCGCATCACGGTCGCCTCGGGATAAAGCCGGCAGTAGATGTCCGCCATGTCCGTATCGGCATCGAACGCTACAATCGACGCAGGATGCACTCCTTCCACAATCAGCGCCCTCGTGAGCTGCCCCGAGCCGCAGCAGGCGTCCACGATACGGCTCTCGTTGTCGAACGACCGCACGGCCAGCGCTGCCATCTGCCGTGCCGTAAGGTCGGGTGTCAGGAACTGCGAAATGGAAACGCCCTGACGGCGTTGCCGCTCGCACATCGCATCGTAGGGCCAGTTGTCGCCGCCGTACAGGAACGGCCGTTCGTCGTGCTGTCGCAGGTAGTCGAAGATTTCCGGCAGCGTGTCGGGCCATTGGAAATGGCGCTGCCGGTAATAGTTCGGAAGCGTCGGGCGCTTCATGATTTTCTCGAATGGTTTCATTACGATTTCTGTTTTTGTTATTCCCGATATTCCTTCCAGACTGCGATTTTTCGGTCTCGGAATGGCTGTTCCACCAATGGATGCAGGCGGCAAGGAAATCTTCGCAATCCTTTTCCGTGCTGGAGTCGGAGCGTCGGAGTCCCGTTATCCGCTCCATATCCCCGGCGTCGAGCTCCGGCCACCACGCATCCCATGCCACTCCGTCCCGGTTTTCGGCGATCATCCGGCCTCTCCGGGGCGTTCCGGAATAGATCTCCACCGTCGTTTCTCCGTCGTTTTCCTCGGTGGAAAGCGCCGAAAAGGTGTCGAACAATAGTTCGGATTCCCCGATGCGGAGATGGTCGTCCTCCGGTTCCGCATCGAACATTCCGTCTTCGATAAGTGCGGCAGCCTTCCGTATCGCTTCTTCTTCAGTCGGTGCCTCGACCGTAAAGCGGGTACGCTGCCAGATCGTGTGTTTCGTGTCCTGATAAAATTTATAACATGCCATAGTTTTTGTCGTTTGAGGTTAATACTTCATGACACACAATCCTTTCTCCATCATCGAGAGCGAATAGCCTTCGTCGTGGAGCTGTTTCAGCACGGCGACGTTGCTCTCGTGAATGAGAAGCGGGTAAGTATTCGCATAGTTGTCGTCCACCGGCGTGTTGAACGACACGGTGATGCGGTTGTTTCGGGTGATGATCTCCAGCGCACGGCGGAAATCTTCGGGTTTCATGGTCATGGTGAATGTTCGTTTTTGAATTTGCGGTTCACTTGCGGCGGAACCGATTGGCCGGATGTATCCCTGCGTTCGGGGTAAGCATGAATGCGGAGGTCAGAACTCCTCCCACTGTCCGCCGCAGTAAAGGTATGCCGCGAGGTATCCCAGTCCCGGCTCGAACGAGACGATCTCGAAATAAAACCCGAGAGCAATCCTTGCTCATGGTAACGGCGAAGTTGACGATCGTATATTTTCAACAGGTCGCAAACTTCTCCGACCTCCAGGATCGGAACTCCGCAAAGCAAATTACGATGACGTTTCATATAGGAAATATCCGGCCGAATCTCCCGAACTATTTTCTAAAATCTCTTCCGTACGTTCCATCCTACCCTACTCTAAATAATAACTGACACGGCAAAATTGGGAACAATACAGCCGAACTTCATATGAGTCAATATTTACTTATACATTAAAAGAAATTTTCATTCTTCTGTCTCAGAAAAAAGCCCAAAAGGATTGTGAAATACGACGCAAACTGGTAGTGGCCAATTCGGTGTACCAAAATGCGCTTCGCAAAAGGGCCTTGAAAGTCAAAGCAATGTGTGTAGGGGGAGGGTCAAGTCCCCTACGCACCGCAAGACATCAAAGCAAAAAGCCTTGTAAATAAAATATTTACAAGGCTTTTTGCTTTTTCCGGAAGTGCAGGAAAATGCGGTTCGGAGCATGTCGCATGCGGGATATGCAGTCGATCGTAAGAAAACACGGCGATACGGCCGTTCGGTCATACGACCGGGCCGCGGCCTCCGCAACGGCCCATTCCTTTCTCCGAAACCGCCGATTCCGACCTCGTTGCAGACAAGCCGCACCGTTTTTACTGACGACCGGGACGCCGGAAAGGAAAATCCGGTGATTCCATATCGTAATCGGCCGGCACATTTGAAGAAAAAATCGCAATCCCTTTCATTCGTTTTTTTTTGATATAATGTATTTCCATCGACCACATTATGCCACAAAAAAGTTTGCGTATTAAATTATATTTTGTAATTTTGATACCGAAGCGCTTTACTTTACAAACTATCAAAAACTAATGCTTATGAGTAAAAAAATTACGCTATCGTTGGTTTGCATACTCGCGGTAGTGGGTTGTGCTTTTGCTCAATCCGACCAGGTACGCGGGTCGGTCGTCGATGAAAACGGCGCTCCGATTATCGGCGCTACGGTCATCGTCAAGGATGATCCGACCATCGGCACTTCAACCGACCTGAAGGGCGAATTCCTCCTTCAGATCCCGGCCCGGAAGGGGGGAAGTTGCAAATTTCCTATGTAGGTTATAAAACCCAGGAAACAGCCATCTCCCCCAACGTCCGCGTGCGCCTCGAACCCGACGCTCAGGCAGTGGAAGCAGTCGTGGTGACAGGTATGACCAAAACGGACAAGCGCCTCTTTACCGGTGCGGCCGATCAATTGGTGGCCGATGACGTGAAACTTTCCGGTATGGGCGATATCAGCCGCGGCCTCGAGGGCCGTTCGGCAGGCGTTTCGGTACAGAACGTGTCGGGTACGTTCGGTACGGCTCCGAAAATCCGCGTTCGCGGTGCGACCTCCATTTACGGCGACTCGAAGCCGTTGTGGGTCGTGGACGGAGTAATCATGGAAGACGTTCAGGACATCTCTGCCGAGGATCTCTCCTCGGGAGACGCCACGACCCTGATCGGTTCGGCCATCGCAGGTCTGAATCCCGAAGACATCGAAAGTTTCAATATTCTGAAAGACGGATCGGCCACGTCGATCTACGGTGCCCGCGCCATGGCCGGAGTGATCGTCGTAACGACCAAAAAAGGGCCGTCCGGGTGTCAGCCGGGTCAACTATACGGGCGAATTCACGTACCGTATGATCCCTTCCTACAGCAACTTCAACCTGATGAACTCCCAGGACCAGATGTCGGTCTATCAGGAAATGGCCTACAAAGGCTGGCTGGGCAATTCGCGGGTCACGAACGCCTCGGCGAGCGGTATCTACGGCAAAATGTATGCGCTGATCAATTCGGGAGCGATGCAACAGGGCAGCGCCGAACAGGTCGCGTTCCTGCAGGCGGCAGAGCGGCGGAATACGGACTGGTTCAAAGAGTTGTTCCAGCCGACGGTGATGCACTCCCATTCGGTGAGCATCACGTCGGGAACCGAAAAATCGTCCTACTACGCCTCTGTCAGCGCCCTGTTCGATCCGGGCTGGACAAAGCAGAGCGAAGTCGCACGCTACACTGCCAATCTCAACGCTTCGTACAAAATCTCGGACGCCCTTTCATTCAATATGATCACCAACGGGTCGTACCGCAAGCAAAAAGCTCCCGGGACTCTCGGCTCCACGACCGACTACGTGACCGGCGAGGTGAAACGCGACTTCGACATCAATCCCTATTCGTATGCGCTGAACACTTCGCGCGTGCTCGATCCCAATGAATTCTATGTGCGCAATTATGCTCCGTTCAACATCCTGCACGAGCTGGAAAACAACTACATCGACCTGAACGTGGCTGACGTGAAGTTCCAGGGCGAGTTGAAATGGAAGGCTTTCAAGGGTTTCGAAGCCGCGGCTCTGGCTTCGGTGCGTTATTCGGGGACCTCGCAGGAACACAACGTCCGCGACAATGCGAATCAGGCCGAGGCATACCGGGCCATGGGCACGACGACGATCCGGGACAACAACTCGTTTCTCTACAAGGACCCGGACGACATCTATGCCGAACCCGTGAGCGTACTGCCCGCCGGCGGTATCTATCAGCGGACCGACAACCGGATGCTCTCCTACGACTTCCGCCTTTCGGCCACTTACAGCAAGACCATCGACAACACGCATATCATCAATGCATACGCGGGTATGGAGACCAACCAGATCGACCGCGAAACGACGTGGTTCCGCGGCTGGGGTCTGCAATACGACGCAGGAGAGATTCCGTTCTACGATTACCTCATCTTCAAAAAAGGCAAGGAGGACAACACCGATTACTATACGATGGAGAAGACCTATTACCGCAATGCCGCATTCTTCTTCAACGGGACCTATTCCTACAAAGGGCGTTACACGATCAACGGCACATTCCGCTACGAGGGCAACAACGCCGTGGGACTGACGACGCGTTCGCGCTGGCTGCCGACATGGAACATCTCGGGTGCATGGAACATGCACGAGGAAACATGGTTCCAGCGCGCGCAGCCTGCGCTGTCGCACCTTTCGCTGAAGGCTTCGTATTCGCTGACGGCCGACCGTCCGTCGGTGACGAACGCACTGGCGGTAATCAAGAGTACGACGCCGTGGCGTCCGACGGCCGGCGCTTCGGAGTCGGGACTGGCTCTCTCGGAACTGGAAAACAGCGAGCTGACCTACGAAAAGAAGCACGAACTGAACATCGGCGCCGACCTGGGTTTTCTGAACAACCGGATCAATCTGGCTGTCGATTGGTACAAACGCGACAACTACGACCTGATCGGACCGATCAATACGCAGGGCATCGGAGGTCAGATCGAAAAGCTGGGCAATGTCGCCACGATGCGGTCGCGCGGCATCGAGCTTTCGCTCTCCACGAAGAATATCCAGACGCAGGACTTCAGTTGGACGACCGACATCATCTACTCGCACATGAAGAACGAAGTCACGAAGTTCGAGACATCGACCCGCGCCTTCGATCTGGTTTCGGGCATCGGATTCTCACGCGAGGGCTATCCCGTGAATTCGATCTTCTCCTACGACTTCCGCGGGCTGAACGAAGAGGGTATTCCGACCTTCATCAACGAGGACGGCGAGCTGACGACGACGAATATCAATTTCCAGGAACAGGAGCGTTTCGACCATCTGGTTTATTCGGGACCGTCGGAACCTACCGACGTCGGTAGTTTCGGCAACATTTTCCGCTACAAGGGACTCCGACTGAACATCTTCATCACCTACTCTTTCGGCAACGTGGTACGTCTCGATCCGGTCTTCTCCGATTCCTATACGGATCTCGACGCCATGCCGCGGGAATTCAAGAACCGCTGGATGGTCTCCGGCGACGAGCGCTTCACGGACGTGCCGACCATTATTTCGACCCGGCAGAAGAAGAACGACAACTCGCTGTCGTACGCTTACAACGCCTACAACTACTCGACGGCACGCATCGCCAAGGGCGACTTCATCCGCATGAAGGAGATTTCGCTTTCGTACGACTTCCCGAAACGCTGGATACAGAAACTCAAAATGTCGAGCCTCTCGCTCAAGTTCCAGGCCACGAACCTCTTCCTGATCTACGCCGACAAGAAGCTCAACGGCCAGGACCCCGAGTTCTACAACACCGGCGGCGTCGCGGTTCCCGTTCCCAAGCAGTTCACGCTGACACTGCGTATCGGCCTGTAATCAAAAAAAACGAAAACGATATGAAAAACTACATTGCATATATTCTGTTCGCCGGAGCTCTTGCCGCAGGCTTTTCTTCCTGCAATGACTTCCTCGACGAGAACCCGGACAACCGCACGACGGTCGATTCGGAGGAAAAGGCCATCGACATGCTGGTCTCGGCCTATGCCAGCAACCAGCCGTGGTTCGTATTGGAACTGGCTTCGGACAATGTCGATGACCACGGCGGAACCTACGGCGATTGGAGTCGTTTCTACGAAGAGAGTTTTTCCTGGAATCCGCCCGTGGAATCCAACAACGAATCGCTTATCAGGACGTGGAGTTCGCAGTATCTGGCCATTGCGAATGCCAATCAGGTGCTGGACGCTCTCGGGAAAATGGAAATGACCGACAAGTTGCGCGCGGCCAAGGGCGAAGCGTTGATCTGCCGGGCATACGCCCACTTCGTGCTGGTGAACATTTTCTGCCAGCAGTACGATCCCAACTATCCGGACGACATGGGAATCCCTTACATGGAGAAGGCCGAAACCGAACTCGACCCGAAATACGAACGCGGTACGGTAGCCGAAGTGTACGCCAAAATCGAAAAGGATATCGAGGAAGGACTGCCGCTTATCGACGACGCGATCTATTCGGTTCCCAAGTACCACTTCAACCGGAAAGCGGCTTATTCCTTCGCCGCACGGTTCTTCCTGTATTATCAGAAATGGGACAAAGCCGCGGAATATGCCTCGGAAGCGCTGACCAACGCCCCCGAATCCCAGCTCCGCGATTACGAGGCGCTGTTGGAATATCCGATGAACAACGGGTCCACCCAGAATACGGCAGCCACCTACTATATCAGTACGGACCTGCCGTGCAACTACCTGCTGGCGACGGCTTACTCCTCTTCGGGGACCTATTTCGGCGGATACTCCTCGGGACGCCGTTACAACCACGGATGGCTGATCGGCCAGACCGAGAGCATCTCCTGCACGAATACGCCCTTCGCGCCCTACGAATGGAAGGTGCGGCCGCTGGTATATAACAGCGGTCTGGACAAGACCCTGCTGCCCCATACGCCGTATCTGTTCGAATATACCGATCCCGTCGCAGGAACCGGTTATATCCACACCGTCTACACGCTCTTCACGGGCGACGAGACGCTGCTGACACGGGCCGAAGCCTACATCATGCAGAAAGATTATCCGAACGCGCTGAAGGATATGAACCTCTTCCTGTCGAACGCCTGCAAGTCGTACACGCCGCTGACGGAAGAGACCGTGACGGCGTGGGCCGCCGGCACCGAATATTACCGGCCGGAAACCGATCAGAACCAGTCGGATATGAACAAGAAAGGTCCTACGCCGAAAAAGGAGCTGCACCCTGCGTTCGATCTCGACGAAACCCAGGAGGCCATGGTCCATACACTGCTGATGCTGCGTCGCTACGAAACGCTGCATTGCGGTCTGCGCTGGTTCGACATCAAGCGTTTCGGCATCGAAATTTATCGTCGCACGCTCGATTCCACCGACGGACATGTCAGCGCCGTGACCGACAAGCTCGCAGTGCGGGACAACCGTCGGGCCATCCAGCTACCGAACGACGTAATCACGAGCGGTCTGCCCGCCAATCCGAGGTAATCCGCCATTTGAGATTAAAAAATGCATATTATGAAAAGAACGATATTTGCACTGTCCGCACTGGTATTCGCACTTTCGAACACGGCGTGTTCGGAGGACGGACTCGACGACAAGAGCGTAATCACGGGTATCGGCTATGAGATCGAAACGCCTTTCGACGAGTGGCTCCTCGAGAACTTCATCGAACCGTATAATATCCGGGTCATGTACCGTTACGAGGACATGGAATCCGATATGACCTACAATCTGGTTCCGGCGCGTTACGAACGCTCGATCGAAATGGCGCAGTTGGTTTCCTATCTTTGTCTGCAAGCCTACGACGAAATCACCGGCAGCCGGGACTTCATCCGGGCCAACTTCCCGAAAGACCTCTTCTTCGTGGGCAGCCCGGCCTACAACAACAACGGCTCCATCGTACTGGGTACGGCCGAGGGCGGTACGAAAATCACCCTCTACAACCTCAATACGCTGGATCCGCGCAATGTCGATGCTCTCAACTCCTCCTACTTCAAAACGATACATCACGAGTTCGGGCATATCCTCAATCAGAAAAAGCCTTACACGTCCGATTTCGAACAGATCGTCGGCAAGTCGGACGGAGGTATCCGCTATGTCGGCAATTCCTGCTGGGAGGTATATCCCACCGAGACCAGCGCTCTGCAGGACGGGTTCATCAGCCGTTACGCCTCGACTTCCGACGGAGAGGAGTTCGTGGAACTCGCCTCGATCTACGTCACCAACACGCCCGAAGCCTGGGAAACGAAACTGCGGACGGCAGGCGCGAGACGCTCGATGATCGAGCAGAAATTCGACATCGTCTATAAATACTATGAGAATGACTGGGGTATCGACCTGGAGAAGCTGCGCGAGATCGTCCTGCGACGTCAGCAGGACGTGCCGACACTCGACCTGGATATCTGATTCTGTTCCGTATTAAAAAAATGTGAAACCTATGAAACGATTATTGATATTGCTGGGGCTGCCCCTCGTACTGAGCTCCTGTCTTCTGAACGAGGAGGATAAATTCCCGAAATCCGCGACGGAACGCATGAACGAAGCCATCGAACGGGCCGAGAACGTTCTTCAGGGCGCCGTCAACGGGTGGCGCGTGGAGCTCTATCCGGAGAAATCGCGCATCTACGGAGGTTATACGATGTTCCTGAAATTCTCTTCCGACGGCAAGGTGACCGCCGCCAGCGAGAATTTCGATCCCGCGCAGACGGACGAGTCCTACTACTCCGTAGAGCCGGACAACGGGCCGATGCTCACGTTCAACACCTACAACGAGATCATTCATTTCTATTCGGATGCCGGGACCGGGGCCAATCAGGGAATCGGCACGGCGAACGGCGGTCTGGAGGGGGATTCCGACTTCATCGTTATGGAGGCCACTCCCGAATGCGTAAAACTCAAAGGACGCAAATCCGGCAATTACATCCGCATGTATCCGCTCGATGAGGGCGTGAACTGGGCCGATGAACTGCAAGCCTATGTAGATGCGGAAACGGAAATGCTGCTGGGCTATACGAGCTGCATCGTAGGGGATGCGACCTATCCGCTGGAATTCCAATCGGCTCTGAATAATTTTACCTCGCGCGTATTCCGGATTACGCTCAAGGAGGCCACCGAAACCGAATCGGCAGAGGTCCTGTCCGCGCCCTTCATCTGGACGAAATCCGGTGCGAAATTCTACGAACCTCTGACCATCGACGGCGTGACCGTGGAAGAGTTGTCGTTCAGCGGAGAGTACCTGGAAAATGCCGAGAAAAACGTCCGGATCACTCCGAAATACTCGGACAACCAACTGACCGTAAACATTACGGAAACGACCTACAATTCGCTGAAATACGAAATTACCGCGACGGATCCGGACGACCCGTACATCGTCCGGGCGTTCAGGAAGAGCGAAATCGAAGGCATGTCGGACACGCAACTCCGGAAAAGTATCTGCGAGACGATCGCTTCCGCGAACGAACTGAAGAAGGGCGACATGACAGGGACTCTTTCCGACCTGTACGATGAAACGGAGTATGTCGTGGTGGGCCTGGGAATCGACCCCTCGACGCTGAATTACACCACGAAGGTCTTCAGCGCGGAGAAAACGACCTCCGCACTGCCGGCAGACATGCAGGATGCCTACAGGCAATGGATCGGGACATGGACCGTGACCTCGGCGTCGTCCGAAGTATCGGGTACGTCCTACGATTTCGTCATCGAAATCCGTCCGCGCGAGATCAACAGTACGTACCTGATCCGCGGATGGGGATACACCTACCTGAAGAACGACTACGAATGCGAAGCGAAGTTCAAGGCCGACGGCACGTTCGACATCCACCATCAGATATGCGGGACATTGAGTACCGGCGGCCAGCTCACGCTCTTCCCGAGATTTGTCTATACCAAAGGTGGCTCCGGGTACGGCGGTCTCATATCGCTCGGATACGGAGAGGCCCTTCAGGCATCCTCGTCCGAGGACGGGAAAGGCGCCATCTACGGATACAATTACGGTCTGTCCGGAGGCGGATCCTGCACGATCACGTCGCTCGACTATTGGGATGTCCGCAACGGCAGCAACTATTACATCCAGGCGATGAGCCCGTACGTATACAAGGATTTCTTCGCAGGTCCCTATACGATGGTCCGCACATCGACGGAATACGGCGTACTGGGAACCCGGACCTCACAGTCCGCACCGGCTGCCGTTCAAAGACTCTCTACCGGAAACAAAGCCGCAGCCGTTCGGGCCGAATAGGGTTCCATCGTTCGAAAGAGCCGTTCAGAATATCTGAACGGCTCTTTTTCGATCGAGGCCGGGCGGTTCCGTTCGGGCATGAGATGCCCGGCCGTGAAACAGGCCGCCGATGAAACGGCCCGGCCGATCCGGCCAAACGTATATAATGCCCGAAAGTGGATTCCCTGGATTCCCGTAAACCGGAAAAGACGATCCCTCGTGATAAACCAACTGGGATAACACTGAAAACGGATATAATAAAACTGAAACAGTAAGGTTAGGAAAAACACAATATCTTTCATTTCCGCATGCACGAATGAAGAACGACCGGATTCGAAACATGCCGAAAGCAGATCTGCCCTGCCGTTCCATACCCTATCAACCCACAATGGTTCCCGATTTGCAATATCCCCGGTCTGCATGGCATCTGTCGTTTTTATTTCGACCCGGGAAAAATCCGGAAAATTCGCTACCTTTGTCAAAAGTCACTTTCAACCGGAAACAACCATGAAAAAGTACCTGCTTCTGCTCCTTGCAGCGTGTCTCTCGCTCCCGGCTCCGGCCGCAGAGGAGGCCCGCCCCCCTGAAACTCATCTCCTACAATATGCGCAACAGCGGCGGAGGGGACGGCCCGAACGACTGGGAACACCGCCGCCACGCCACACGGCAGATGATCCGCCAGGAAGCGCCGGACGTGTTCGGCGTGCAGGAGGCGCTCGCCGACCAGTTGCAATACCTCGACGAGGAGTGCCCGCAGTACGCCCGCGTGGGCGTGGGGCGCGACGACGGCGACAAGGCCGGCGAGACCATGGCGATCTACTACCTCCGCGACCGTTTCGACCTGCTCGACAGCGGCACGCTGTGGCTCAGCGAGACGCCCGACCGCCCCTCGCGCGGATGGGACGGAGCCTGCAACCGCACGATGACCTGGGCGGAACTGCGCGACAGGACGTCGGGCAAGACCTTCTTCTACTTCAACACCCACCTCGATCACAAGGGCAAAACGGCGCGCCCTACATTTCGGACCACTACCCGATCTCGATGACATTCAGTCTGTGACGCACGCCGGGATCGCGGCATCACGCCCCGCCGCGGTCCCGGCGCAGCACGACGAGCAGCACGGCCGCCACGATGAGCAGAATACCCGCGGCCCCTTTCGCCGTGAAAGGCTCCGCGAAGACCGCGACGCCGATCACCACGGCCGTCAACGGCTCCATCGCGCCGAACACGGAGGTCAGCGTCGGACCGATCCTGCGGATCGCCTGCACGAGCGCCATGTTCGAGACGGCCGTGGCTGGGAGCGCCAGCCCGAGAATGCAGAGCCATGCACGGAGGTCCGTCTCGATCCGGACGCCGCCCGTCAGCGATCCGCCGACGAGGAAAAACAGCGCTCCGAAAGCCATCACATAGCACGTGAGCGCCGTGGAGTCGATCCGTGCGGCGCGGCTCCGGCGCACGCCGACGATATAACCGGCATAGGAGAAGACCGACACCGCGGCGGCGATCATGCCCGCGAGGGTGTCGCCCTGCGTGAAATCCACATTGCCCGAGGAGAGGAGCACCGCCCCCGCGATCGACAGGCCGATCGCGGCGAAAGTACGTACCGATCCCCGCTCGCGGAAAAAGCAGATCATCGCCAGCGCCACGGCCAGCGGATACATGAAATGGATGGTCGAAGCCACGCCGCTGGCGATATTGCGGTAGGCTATGACGAGCGAAAACGACGTGGCGGCGCGGAAAAGGCTCAACAGGAAGACCGCCCGCAGTTCCTTCCGCCCGAGGCGGAAATCGCATCCGGCCGCGACACCGCAGACTCCCAGACACAGCGACGCCACGCCCCAGCGGTAGGTCAGCACCTCGAACGAGGAGTACCCCGCTCCCAGCAGCAAGAGGGTGAACAGCGGCGCCAGCCCGAAAGTCGAGGAGGAGAGAGCCGCCCAGAGAATGCCTTTCGCACGTTCCATCGGCTTGCGGTTTTGCGTGCAAAGGTAGCGAATAAATTCCGCATCGGCCACCTTCCGGGCGGAGAAAAACAGGCGCAGCCGCAGGTACGGAGACCGGCTTCGCCGGGAAAACGACACGCACCGTAGCGTACGCCCCCAAAATCGCCGGACAGGGGAAGGACATATATGCGGTCCCCGAACGACCGGACACGCGCAGGTACGAAAACCGGATTCTCCGAAAACAGGCGCAGACCCGGCGGTCAGAACCGCTTGGTGTAAACGTGGCAGTAAGGCTGCGTGCCCCGGCGCTCGTAGTAGTCCTGGTGGTACGCCTCGGCAGGCCAGAACGATCCGGCAGGAGTCACGCGCGTCACCACGCGATACCCCCTCGCACGCAGTTCGGCGATCAGCCGGACAGCCGTCTTGCGCTGCTCGGGCGAGGTATAGAAAATCTCGGAACGGTACTGGGGACCGACGTCAGGCCCCTGCCGTCCCGCCTGCGTCGGGTCGTGAATCTCGAAGAAAAGGCGCGCCAGTTCCTCGTAGGAGACCTGAGCGGGATCGAACGTCACACGCACCGCCTCGGCATGTCCCGTGCGGTGGCCGCACACCTCTTCGTAGGTCGGGTGTTCGGTACGGCCGCCCGTATAGCCCGCCTCCGCATCCAGCACCCCCGGCTGCGACGCGAGCATGTACTCCACGCCCCAGAAACACCCTCCGGCAAAGATCGCCGTTTCGGTTTTCACCGCGGCATCCGGCTCGCCAGCACGGACCGAATCCGCAGAGCGGTCCGAAACATCCCCCGTCCGGTCCGGTTCACCGGAGACCGCAGAGCCGTCGGACAGCACGGAACTGTCGGAGCGGTCTGAAAGAATCGCCGGTCCGCCGGCCGCAGCATTCCGTTCCGAAGCAATCCCCGTTCCGGCCGCCGCGCCGCACTCCCCCGCCGCGACCTCCGGCTCCGCCCCCGCAGCCGGGACGAACCCGAGCGAAAGCGAATTGACGCAATGGCGCGTATTTTTGGGCGTGAACCCCTCGTCCGTGAAAACATGGCCCAAATGGGCGTCGCAGCGGGCGCAGACGATCTCGGTCCGGAGGCCGTCCGCATCCGGTGTGCGGCGCACGGCTCCGGGAATCTCGTCATCGAAACTCGGCCAGCCGCATCCTGCATCGAACTTGTCCTCCGAACGGTAGAGCGGCGCCCCGCAGCGGCGGCAGACATAGGTCCCCGCCTCGCGGTGAAGGTAATAACGTCCCGTGTAGGGCGCTTCCGTACCCTTCTCTTCGATAACCCGCCTCTCACGGGGTGTCAATGGTTCCATCTGCTGCGCATTTACGGTTCCGCCGAACGCAAGGCCCAGCAGGAGCCAAAACCAACGATCGTATCCCGCAACGCTCCGGCTTACGCATTTCGGACCGGCCGATCCGGCCGTCCGCAGACCGCCGATCGGGAGCTTTCGGGAATCCCCTCCGGAGAGAGGCTCCCGGCCGCACTTCCCGCCGGAACCGGAGCGCGACGAGTCCGAGAAAAAACAAAATCCCATACCCGGACCCGGGCAAAAATCATGCCTCGCCGCCGAACTCCTCGCCGCGCAGAAAGACGCGTTCGATGAGCGGCGTGCGGTAGGCATAGGTAAAGAATTCCACGGAGGGCATCGGCCGCGTGAGGAAGAAGCTGGCGACCTTGCCCACCGACACCGAACCGAAGTCGCGGCTCACCCCCATGGCATAGGCGCCGTTGAGCGTCGCGGCACAGAGCGCCTCCATAGGGGTCATCCGCATCCGGATCGAAGCCAGCGAAGCCACCATGCGCATGTCGCCCGAAGGCGACGACCCGGGATTGTAGTCCGAAGCGAGCGCCACGCCCAGCCCCGCGCGGATCATCTCGCGCGCCGGGGGATAGTCCATGCCCAGGAAGAACGCGGCCCCCGGGCAGCAACGTGGGCATGGTCTCCGCCCCGCGCAACGCTCCGATCTCCTCGGCGCCGATGCGTTCGAGGTGGTCCACCGACAGCGCACCGCAACGTACGCCCGCCTGCACGCCGCCCGAGACGGCCAGCTCGTTGGCATGGATCTTCGCCCGCAGTCCGTAGCGGGCGCCCTCCGCGATGATCCGCTCGGTTTCCGCCACCGTGAAGAAACCCTCGTCGCAGAAGACGTCCACGAAGTCGGCCAGCCCCTCGCGCGCCACGGCCGGCAGCATCTCGCGGCACACCAGATCGACGTACTCGCCCTGCCGCCCGCGGTAGGCGCGCGCCACGGCGTGCGCCCCGAGGAAGGTGGCGCGCACCTCCAGCGGCGTCTCCTGCCGGATGCGGCGCACGACGCGCAGCATCTTCAGCTCGTCCTCGGTCGAGAGTCCGTAGCCGCTCTTGATCTCCACGGCGCCCGTTCCCATCGCCGCGATCTCCCTCACGCGTTCCATCGCCTGCCGGAACAACTCCTCCTCGGAGGTTTCGTGCAGCCGGTCGGCCGAGTTGAGAATCCCCCCGCCCCGGCGGGCGATCTCCTCGTACGAGAGGCCGTTGATCTTGTCCAGAAACTCCTGCTCGCGGCTTCCGGCATAGACCAGGTGCGTATGCGAATCGCAGAACGAGGGGAAAAGCATGCCGCCCCCGGCGTCCACGACACGGTCGGCGGCGATCCCCTCCTCCCCGCCGCTGCGGCCGAAGGCGGCGATGCGGCCTCCGTCGGCGAGCAGCCACGCGTCGTCGAGCGTCTCCATGCGGTCCATCTCCGCACCGCACAGCCGCAGCCGCCCTTCGCGCTCGATGCCGACGATGCGACCGATATTCCTCACTAACAGTCTCATCGTGCGCGCAGAAATTCCACCGAAGCTCCGATGTGGGGGTACATGACGCAATCGTTATCGACGAACGGCACGCGGCGGCGGTAGTCGGCCACCATCCGCTCCAGCTCGGGAGACGTGCGCGCCGGACGCCGGAATTCGAGGGCCTGCGCGGCGTTCATCAGTTCGATGGCCAGCACGCGCTCGGTGTTCAGCACCACGCGGTAGAGTTTCGTGGCGGCGTTCGAGCCCATGCTTACGTGGTCCTCCTGTCCCTGCGACGAGGGTATCGAATCGACCGACGCAGGCATGCACAACCCCTTCGACTGGCTGACGATCGATGCGGCGGTGTACTGCGGAATCATGAAGCCGCTGTTCAGCCCGGGATTGGCCACGAGGAACTTCGGCAGTCCCCGCGCACCCGAAATGAGCTTGTAGATGCGCCGCTCGGAGATATTGCCCAGCTCGGCCAGCGCGATGGCCAGGAAATCCATCGCCAGGGCGATCGGCTGCCCGTGGAAATTGCCCGCCGAGACGACCATATCCTCCTCGGGGAAGATCGTCGGATTGTCCGTCGGCGAGTTGATCTCCGTCTCCAGCACGCTCTCCACATAGTCGATCGTGTCTTTCGTCGCCCCGTGCACCTGCGGGATGCAGCGGAACGAATAGGGGTCCTGCACGTGCTGTTTCGGACGCGCGATCAGCTCGCTGCCCTCCAGCAGGCGGCGGAAGGCGCGTGCCGTGGCGAGCTGGCCCCGATGGGCGCGGATGCGGTGCACCTCGTCGCAGAACGGCTCGATGCGGCCGTCGAAGGCGTCGAGCGACAACGCCCCGATACGGTCGGCCCAGCCGCTCAGACGGCGCGCGGCCAGAAGCGCCCAAACACCGTAGGCCGCCATGAACTGCGTGCCGTTAAGCAGCGCCAGCCCCTCCTTCGACTGTAGCTCGAGGGGTTTCCACCCCAGCTCGCCGAGTACCTCCGAGGCCGGGCGCACCCGCCCCTCGCACTCCACTTCGCCCAGTCCCAGCAGCGGCAGGCTCATGTGGGCCAGCGGCGCCAGGTCGCCCGAAGCGCCGAGCGACCCCTGCTGGTAAACGACGGGGAGAATCCCCCGGTTGTAGAACTCCGCGAGCCGCTCCACGGTGGCCAACTGCACGCCCGAATGGCCGTACGAAAGCGACTGGATCTTCAGCAGCAGGATCAGCCGCACGATCTCCGACGGTACGCGCTCGCCCGTACCGCAGGCGTGCGACATGACGAGGTTCCTCTGCAACTGCGCCAGCTCGTCGCGTCCCACCGAAATGTCGCACAACGACCCGAAGCCCGTGGTGATGCCGTAGATCGGCCGCTCGGGATGCTCCATCTTGCGGTCGAGGTATTCGCGGCAACGCACGATACGCGCCCGGGCGTCGTCGCTCAGGGCCACCGGCAGCCGCCGTTCGAGAATTTCGCCGAGGCGGGCGACGGTCAGCCGCTCCGCCGAAATATGATGATGTTCCATGACAGATAATCTTTATGATTCGGTTTCGTTCAGTGCATTGCGTATCACATTGTCGTCCGCTGAATTGGGCAGTGTCACCTGCAAGCCCGGCGTGCGGGCCATCTCGCGGCGGATGGCCTCCACGGCTCCGTCGTTGCGCGCCCAACTGCGGCGCGCGATGCCGTTATTGACGTCCCAGAAGAGCATTTCGCGGATGCGGCGGCCGGACTCCTCCGAGCCGTCGATCACCATGCCGAAGCCGCCGTTCACGACCTCGCCCCAGCCCACTCCGCCGCCGTTGTGGATCGAAACCCACGTCGCGCCGCGGAAAGCGTCGCCGATGACGTTCTGCACGGCCATGTCGGCCGTGAAGCACGATCCGTCGTAGATGTTCGACGTCTCGCGGTAGGGCGAATCGGTTCCCGAAACGTCGTGGTGGTCGCGCCCCAGCACCACGGGGGCCGAAATGCGGCCGTCGGCGATGGCGCGGTTGAAAGCCTGCGCGATCCGCGTGCGGCCCTCGCAGTCGGCATAGAGGATCCGGGCCTGCGAACCGACGACCAGCCGGTTGCGTCCGGCCTCGCGGATCCAGTGGAGGTTGTCTTCGAGCTGTCCGCGGATGTCGTCCGGCGCCGTGCGCAGCATCTCCTCCAGCACTTCGGCCGCGAGACGGTCCGTCGTGTCGAGGTCCTCCGCGCGGCCCGAAGTGCAGACCCAGCGGAAGGGTCCGAAGCCGTAGTCGAAGAACATGGGCCCCATGATGTCCTGCACGTAGGAAGGATAGCGGAAACGCCCGCCCTCGCCCATGACGGCGGCTCCGGCACGCGACGCCTCCAGCAGGAAGGCGTTGCCGTAGTCGAAGAAGTACATGCCGCGCGCCGTCAGGCGGTTGATGGCATCGACCTGCCGCCGCAGCGACTCCTGCACGCACTCGCGGAAACGCGCCGGCTCCTCGGCCATCATCTTGTTCGACGCCTCGTAGCTCAGCCCCACGGGGTAATAACCGCCTGCCCAGGGGTTGTGCAGCGAGGTCTGGTCGGAACCGAGATCCACGTCGATCCCTTCGTCGGCCAGCCGCTCCCAAAGATCCACCACGTTGCCCACATAGGCCAGCGATACGACCTCTTTCGATTTGACAGCCTGACAGATACGCGGGATCAGCTCATCCAGCGATTCATGCAGTTCGTCCACCCATCCCTGCTCGAAGCGTTTCCGCGCGGCTTTGGGGTTGATCTCGGCGACGACCGACACCACGCCCGATATGTTGCCCGCCTTGGGCTGCGCGCCGGACATGCCGCCCAGCCCCGACGAGACGAACAGCATGCCGCGCGCCGAGGTGCGGTCCCCGGTGAAGCGCTTGCGCGCGGCGTTCATCACCGTGATCGTCGTACCGTGGACGATGCCCTGCGGCCCGATGTACATGTACGATCCGGCGGTCATCTGCCCGTACTGCGAGACGCCGAGGGCGTTCATCCGCTCCCAGTCGTCGGGTTTCGAGTAGTTGGGGATCACCATGCCGTTGGTCACCACGACGCGCGGCGCGTCGGGATGCGACGGGAAAAGCCCGAGCGGATGGCCCGAATACATCACCAGCGTCTGACGGTCGGTCATCTCCGAGAGGTACTTCATCGTCAGGCGGTACTGCGCCCAGTTCTGGAACACCGCGCCGTTGCCGCCGTAGGTAATCAGTTCGTGGGGATGCTGCGCCACGGCCTTGTCCAGGTTGTTCTGGATCATCAGCATGATGGCCGCGGCCTGCCGGCACTTCGCGGGGTATTCGTCGATCGGCCGCGCGTGCATCTCGTAGTCGGGACGCAGGCGGTACATGTAGATCCGGCCGTACTTGCGCAGCTCGGCGGCGAACTCCCGGGCCAGCACGGCGTGATGCCTGGCGGGGAAGTAGCGCAGGGCGTTGCGCAGGGCCAGTTCCTTCTCGGCCGGCGTGAGAATGTCCTTGCGCTTGGGCGCATGGTTGATCTGTCTGTCGTAAGGCTTCGCGGCGGGCAGCCGGTCGGGAATGCCCGCGCGGATATCGGCTTGAAATTCGGCTAAAGTCATCGTTCCGCTATTTTATCTTCTCTTCCACGATTCGCAGCACTTCGGCCTCGGCCTCCACGGCTTCGGCGGCCAGCGCCTCGGCTTCGGCCACGAGGGCGTCGGCCTTCGCACGGTCCTTCAGACCGGCGGCGTTGATTTTCACGTTGAGACAGGCCCCGAGCACCGCGCTGCGCGCCGCAAGTGCGCCCACGCCGGCATCCGAGACCGAATTGGGATTGCCCTCCGAGGCCATCGCACGGACGACGGGGAAGACCTTCGCGGCAGCTTTCATCGTCCGCAGCGGGACCTCCGTGGCATAGAGCGTCGCCTCCTGCAGGGCCGCACTGCGCGCCGCCCGCTCCTCGTCGGTCGATTTGGGCATCGAGAAGACGGCCATGATGCGGTTGAAAGCCGCCGTGTCCTCGTCCACCAGATGCAGCAGCTCCCGCAGCAACGCCTGTCCCCGGTCGGCCCAGTCGGAGAACTCTTCCCAGCGGTCGTCCCACCCCGCCTTGTGCGACGAGAGGTTGGCGACCATCGTACCGAGCGCAGCGCCCAGCGCTCCCATATAGGCCGCGATCGAGCCGCCGCCGGGAGCCGGGGATTCGCTCGCCGTTTCATCGGCGAATTCCTTGCAGGTCATGTCGATAAGACGCTTCTGCTTATCTTCCGCTTCAAGCAGGTATTCGATCACCTTCTCCTCGGGGCGGAAGGGCTTCAGATCGTCCAGTCCCATCGACTTGACGGCGATGCGGACGATCTCCTCCTCGGCGATACCCGTCGAACGGCGCTGTTTGCGCAGGAAGTGGCGTCCCGCCTCGACAAGCGCCCGCTTGGGCACGAGACCCACGATCTCCGTGCCGGTGACGCGCACCCCGCGGGCGTCGGCCTTGCGGCACACCTCGTCGAAGGCGACATGCAGGGGCGTCACGGCGATATCGGTCAGATTCATCGAGACCTGCGCGATGCCGTACTCCTCGATATACCACCCGATGGCCTTCGTGGCGCGGAGCGTGCCGGGCCGCATGACGGGGTTGCCGTCGGCATCCTTCACGATTTTACCCGTGACGGGATTTCCCTCGCGCACCGGCCGCCCTTTCTCGCGCACGTCGAAAGCGATGGCGTTGGCGCGCCGCGTGGAGGTGGTGTTGAGATTGAAATTGACGGCGATCAGGAAATCGCGGGCCCCGACCGTCGTGGCTCCCGTACGGGCCACCCCTTCGTCGAAGGGACGCGCCCCGAAATCGGGGGCCGTCTCCGCGTGCGCCAGCTTCTCGGGCAGCGCCTCGTACTCTCCGGCGCGGCAGACGGCCAGGTTCCGCCGCTCGGGCCGCAGAGCCGAAGCCTCGTAGCAATAGGTCGGAATCCGCAGTTCGCAGGCGATGCGTTCGGCCAGCCGGCACGCCAGCGCGGCGCACTCCTCGAGCGTGATGCCCGAAACGGGAATGAGCGGCAGGACGTCGGTGGCCCCCATGCGGGGGTGCGCCCCTTTGTGGCGGCGCATGTCGATCAGTTCGGACGCCCGTTTCACCCCGACGAAAGCCGCCTCGACGACCTCCTCGGGCGCGCCGACGAAGGTGACGACCGTGCGGTTCGTCGCTTCGCCCGGATCGACGTCCAGGACCTTCACGCCGCCCGCCCCCTCGATCGCTTCGACGATCCGGCGGATCACCTCCTTGTCGCGTCCCTCGCTGAAATTGGGGACGCACTCCACGATTCGCTTTTCCATATCGTATGCAGTTTTCGGATTCTCTGCTTCAAATATAACGAATTTCCGGAACAATTCCGATAAAATCGTAACGAAAAAAGCGTCCGGGGCAAAAAAACAGAAAGTCCGGACCCGAAGGTCCGGACCGGGAAACGCAGCCGGAAGCTCCGGATCAGCGGCGCCGGAGAGGCCGCCTTCCGGAGCGGACGGAGACGCCTACCGTCCGAAGGTCAGCACCACGCCCGCCGTACACCAGAAGCCCGGCAGCGGGATACCTCCCAGATCGCAGTAGCGCGTGTCGGTGAGGTTCGTCGCATCGACATAGAGGCGGCAGAACCCCTTCTCCCATTGCAGACGTCCGTCGAGCAGGAAATAGGGTTCGTAACCGCGCGTCTCCGTCCGGGAGGAGTCTCCTGCGACGGGATAGGCCGTATAGTCGCCGTTGCGGTCGAAGAGCGAACCCGTGAGCGCGAACGACATGCGCCGCAGGAAGCGGAATTCGACCCCGAGCGCCGCCTTGTGGCGCATGAAGTCCATGGCGCTCCTGGCCACGATGTCGGCGTTACGGTCGGTGGTGACGTATCCGTAGGAGACCCTCACGCGGCGCAGGAAACCTTCCTGCACCGTGTAGCTTCCCGAGAACTCGATCCCGAAGGTATTCAGACGGCTCGTCTGCTCCGAATGCCACTTGCCGCGCCATGCCTCGGGATTTTCGGGCACATCGTCGTACCACACCCAGTCGATGATGTCGCGGCCGGCCCGGTAGTAGGCATCGGCCGAAGCGCTCCAGCAGCCCCGGGAATACCCCGCCCCGAGGCGGACGGTGACGGCCCGTTCGGGCCGCAGGCCGAGGTTATTGACCTGTGCCGGGGAGGTATAGTAGAGATCCGTGAAGGTCGGCAGGCGCATCGACTGCGCCGCACCGGCCTCCACGCGCCACGCCCCGGAGGGACGCCAGCCGCCCGAGAGGCTCCAGAGAGCCGCCCTGCCGTAGGGCGTGAAACTCGCCCCGGCCGACGCCGCGGCGTCGAAACGCCGCCAGTGTTTCTCGTGCCGCAGCCAAAGGTTACCCGTATGGCGCGCGTCGGCATGGGTGTAACGGCCGTGCGGCGTGTCGAGCTTCTCGCCGAGGTTCGTGCTGAAGATATGGTTGTAGGCGTAGTCACCGCCCAGCGACGTCGTGCCCGCCGCCCAACCGTAATCGCTCCAGACTCGCGCTCCGACATTGTCCGTATTGTGCCGGTTCATCGCCGTCCCGCGTGTCCAGTCGTAGCGGTCGAAATTCTTCCGGTAGCTCGCCGAGGCGCCGAACGAGAAGCAGCCCGCGCTCCTGAGCCACCGGAGCGACGCGAGCGCCGTCGCGGTGTGTTCCCACTGGTCGGGATTGTAGGCCGCATAGAATCCGTTGGACCCGAAATCCCGGTCCTGGTATCCGGCCTGGAAATCGAACAGTCCGGCACGGGGAGCCTCGCAGACGGCCCGCACGTAGGCATTGCAATTGGAAAAGTCCGTATTGTGCCGGTAACCGTCGCTGCGGCGGAAGGAAGCCGCGCCGAGCACCGAGAGGCGTCCCTCGGTGACGGCTCCCGAAAGGTTGGCATAGGCATAGCCGTACTGTCCGCCCGCACCCTCGAAGCGCAGGTAGGTCGGCCGCAGCGGCGCCGTGCGGACGTTCACCGCCCCGGCGAAGGCCCCGACGCCCGGCAGGCCGTCGAGCAGCTCCACCGACGAGATGCAGTCGAGATCGACCGGCAGCGCGTGGGACTGGTGCCCCGTGCGGGCATCCGTGAAATCAATACCGTTGAGAAGGACCATCGTCTGGTCGAAAGAGCCTCCGCGGACGGAGATGTCGGCCTGCGCTCCCTTGCCTCCGCGTTCGCGGATATCGACCGAAGGCGCGAGGCGCAGAGCGGCCTCCAGCGTCTGGACGGGCTCCGCGGCGAAGGCTTTCCGGTCGAAAAGCGGGGTGTGCGACCGGGCGTTCCGCACGGGAGCCGTCTGGGTTCCCGTGATGCCGACTTCACGGATCCGCAACGTCCTGAGGACGGCGGTCGTGTCGGCGTTGTGCGCGGATGCGCCCCGTGTCGCGAGCAGCAGGATCGACATTCCGGCGGCGAGGACTCCGATCTTCACGTAGCGGTGCAGGCTCGCAAAGACCGACCAGCCCTTGCGGCTCCAACGCTTGAAGCAGGGAATCCGCTTCTGCAGAATGTGTTCCATGTTGTCGTTTTGTTTGGGTTGATAAAATAAAAATCCGGCGGTCCGGACCGGGCCGGCTGCACGCCCCCGGTTCGAACCGCCGCAAAGGTAAGCAATTTTTCGGATCAGAACAGCGCCTCGACCTTCGACACCACGTCGTCGGCATCGGGATCGAGCGGAAAGACCAGGCTCGGCTTGAGATACCACAGCTCCTTGCCCTCCTTGAAGTGCTCCTCGCCGCCGCCCGTGATGTTGAGCATGATCGTGGCGTCCCGCTCGACCCTGCCGGCGGCCACGGCGTTGATGAGCGACGCCGTGGCGACGCCAGCCGCCGAATAGATATCGACCCCTTCGGTCTCCCTGAAGAGCTTGCGGGCCTTGCGGGCCATGGCGTTCGTCGCCACGAAAATATCGCCGCCCGTGGCTTTCAGCGCGTCGTACAGACCGCCGGCCAGCCCGTAAGGCGGATGGCGGTTCGACAGCACCTTGGCGTCGATGATCTCCGCATCGCGGCGCGCCTTGTCCTCGTCATAGGGCAGCATCGCGCGCGAATCGGCCTGCCAGGCGTCGTACATGGGGACGAACGGCGCGTTCTGCGACACCATCAGCTTCATGGTGTTCTGCCCGAAACGGCCGTCCGCGACGAGGCGCTGATTGGCCTCCCACGCCGCGATGGCGCCCGTACCGCTGCCCACGGCCTGAAAATAGTAGTCGGGGATGCGGCCGATCGCCGTCACGGCCGACAGCACCGTGCAGGCCATGCCGTCGCGCCGGGCGATGTTTTTCGCGCCGCCCTCGGCATAGAACCCGGGACCTTTGAGCGCGAGATCGCTCAGGTAGATGGCATCGAAATAGTCGCCGCCCGCGGCGCAGCAGATCAGCTTGACACAGGGGTTCAGCGGCTCCTCGAACCAGAGCGCGCCGATATTGTCGTAGGGAACCGACAGCAGCAGGCGGATGCCGTTGTCCGAGCAGACCTTGGCGAAGGCACGGGCCGTATTTCCGGCCGACGCCACCACCAGCACGCGCTGTTCGTCCGCCGCGGCGCGGCCGCAGACCGAATAGGCTTCGGTCTCCTTGAACGAGCAGGTGGTCATCGTGGCGCCGATGGCCGGATAGTAGCCGTTGAACGTGATCCAGAGGTTCTCCAGCCCGAGCCGCTCGGCCAAACCCCGGCTCTTGTAGGTCACGGGAGCCGAGGAGCCCTTGAGCATCCGCCGCACGGGCATCCAGTCGGCGAAGCGGTAGAGCCCCCACTCGGCGGGTTTCACGTCGATCTGCCGCTTGGCATAGCGCGCCCGCACGAGCGACGGCGTCTTGCACTGCGGATCGGACAGGACCCAGCCCGTGTCTTCGAACTCGCGTCCCGTGGCGACACATTCGAGGGTGTAGGAAGTAGGTGTGAAATTTTCCATGTATGGGTTATTATGGCTTGTTTGCATTGGCTTGTTTTCCGGCGCGCTCCCGGGCGGAGCTCACGACATGCGGCTTTTGAAATCCTCGTAGCCGAACTCCCGGACGGTCTCCACGCTGCCGTCGCGCCGCGCGATGAGGATCGCGGGGTGCTGCACGCCGTTGAACATCGTCGTCTTGACCATCGTATAATGGATCATATCCTCGAAAACGATGCGGTCGCCGACCTGCGGCGCACGGTCGAAGGCCCAGTCGCCGCAGTAGTCCCCCGCCAGGCAGCTCGTGCCGCCCATGCGCCAGCGCGTCTCCCCCTCGGCGGGATCGTGCGCTCCGACGATGGCCGGCTTGTAGGGCATTTCGAGGCAGTCGGGCATGTGGCAGGCGAACGACACGTCGAGCATCGCCGTATGCACGCCGCCGTTCGTCACGATGTCCTCCACCGTGGAGACCAGATAGCCCGTGCGCCAGGTGAAGGCGCTGCCCGGTTCGAGAATCAGCCGCAGGTGCGGATGACGCGAACGGAATTCGCGGAGCAGGGCGATCAGCTCGTCGCAGTCGTATTCGGCATGGGTCATCAGGTGGCCGCCGCCCATGTTGAGCCACGCGACGCGGTCGAGCAGACGGCCGAAGCGCCGTTCGACGGCCTCGAGCGCCAGCCGCAGGTGCGCGGGACGCGATTCGCACAGGACATGGAAATGCAGTCCTTCGATGCCCGCGGGCAGCTCGCGCAGCTCGCCGGCCGTGACGCCCAGCCGCGAACCGGGAACGCAGGGGTTGTAGAGGTCCGTCCCGACGGGCGAATACTCCGGGTTGATCCTCAGTCCGCACGAAATGCCGCGGATGAGCGCCCGCTGTCCGAAACGCTCGAACTGCGCCACGGAATTGAACGTGATGTGGTCGCTGCAACGCAGTATCTCGTCGATGTTGCGATCCGTATAGACGGGTGCGTAGGTATGGGCCGGACGGCCGAATTCTTCGAAAACCAGACGCGCTTCGGCGGCCGAAGAGGCCGTGGCGCCGTCGGAGTGCCGGGCCAGCTCGGGAAAAATGCTCCACATGGCGCAGGCCTTCAGCGCGACGATCACCTCGGCGCCCGACTCGCGGCGCACGCGGTCGATCACGGCCAGGTTCGCGTCCAGCAGCCGCTCGTCGAGAACATAGCACGGCGAAGGTATTGTCAGAAAGTCGATCATCGAAAGGCGTTTCTCTAAAAAACGGACAAAATTAGCAAATTCCCGGGGAACAGTCCATGCCGTCCCCCGGGAATTTCCGATAAATAGGTATTTATACTTACCCGCCCGGCCGTGCCCGGCGTGCCGGAACGGATCACTGCGCCACGCAGACGCTCACGCGGTTTTCGGCCGCCGTGGCGAACGGCTGCTCCGAATCGCCCTTGTAATCGACCCGGATACGGTCCGCCGCGATTCCGGCCTGTTGCAGAGCCTCCGACACACCCGCGGCGCGCAGCATCGACAGTTGCAGGTTGCGGGCCTTGCCGCCCGTGGCCGCATCCGCATAGCCCGTCACGGAGACCGTCGTCTCCGGATGCGCCCTGAGGTAATCGGCCAGCGCCTCCACCTTCGGCCGCTCCGACGCCCGAATCTCGGACGATCCGATCCGGAAGAAGATATCCTCGCGCAGCGGAACGGGTTTCTCCGCGACGGGAACCGGAGCCGGAGCGGGAGCTGGTTCGGGCCGGGGCTCCGGAGCGGGCTGCTCGGGGGCGGGCTCCGCCGGAGCGGCGGGAGCCACGGGTGCGGGCGGAACCGCGGCGGCCTTTTTCCGATAGGTCTTTCCGAAGCGGAAGGTCAGTCCCGCCAGCGCGTTGAACTGCCAATCCACATTTCCCGCTTTCTTCGAGTTGAACTTATCGGAGAGCATGTCGGCATTCACCTCCACGCCCAGCAGCACGCAGTCCGAAAGCCGGAAATTCAATCCCGCACCCAGGCGTCCCGCCACGAAAACCTTGCCGCCGGACCAGACGTTCTCCATCGCGTATCCCTTGTCGCAGATCGCGTTGGCCTCGTCGTTGTCGAACGCCCCGCTGACCCCGACACCCGCGAACAGGTAGGGATTGACCGTCCGGACGGGGTTGAAACGCCCGAACAGATTCGCCAGATCGAGCATGGCCTCGACATTCCCCTGCAAGTAATTGAACTTGTAGTGCATTTCGGGCGAAACCCAGGCCCCTTTGGCCTGCCATCCGCCGAGGCCGAAACGCAGCCCCCACACGGGCGAGAACCGATAGCCGGCCGAAAGGGCCGCCGCGGGCGACAGCAGATCGCCGAATCCCGTCTCGCCGAGCGTGTAGGCAGCACCCGCCTGCACCTGCATAAACCAATGCCTGTCGAATTCGGTCTTTTCTTTGTCCTTCGCCCCGACGGCGAAGAGCGGCGTCGCACACATCATCAGCGCACCGACCGCACATAGGATACGTTTCATCGTCTTGTCGTTTAATTACCCCCGCCTGTCCGGGAGCGGTTACACGATTCAAAGATACGAAAAATGTATCATATATGATAATAATACAGGCGAATTATCGCTCTTTCACTCGGAAAAGATCCCCACAGCAGGAGGCCTGCCCGAAGAAACGGCTTCGGGAATCCCCGCACCCCGCACGCAGGAGCCCCTGCCCTACCCGAAGAAGGCCCGGGAGGTCCGAAAACCGGAAATACGGTGCGGAGCACCCCGCCCTGCCGTTCCGCCGCCCCTCAAAACGCGCGGAGCGGGCGGCTGCTTCCGCAACCGTCCACTCCGTACCGCGGCGAAGGCCGAAAAGCCCCGCCGTCAGACTTCGATATCCACGTCGAACAGTTCGTGCCACGGCAGTCCCTGCGGACCGAGTTCGGCCAGGAACGGATCGGGATCGAACTCCTCGACGTTGAACACGCCGGCTCCGCGCCACAGGCCCTTAGCCCACATCGAAGCGCCGAGCGCCGCCGGAACGCCCGTCGTGAAGCTCACGGCCTGCGTGCCGGTCTCACGGAAAGCCTGCTCGTGGTCGCAGTTGTTGTAAATGTAGTAGGTACGCTCCTTACCGTCCTTCACACCCCGGATGCGGCAGCCGATCGAGGTTTGGCCGTGGTAGTTGGCGCCCAGCGACTTGGGGTCCGGAAGCACGGCCTTGAGGAACTGGATCGGAACGATCTCCACGCCGTTGTAGATGATCGGGTCGATGCGCGCCATGCCGATATTCTGGATCACGCGCAGGTGCGTGAGGTACTCCTGCCCGAAGGTCATCCAGAACCGGGCGCGCCGGATCGTCGGGTAATTCTTCACGAGCGACTCCAGCTCCTCGTGGTAGATGACGTACGACTCGCGTTCGCCGATGCCGGGATAGTGCAGCGGCCGGTGGATTTCGTGCGGCTCGGTCACCACCCACTGCCCGTTCTCGTAGTAGCGGCCCTTCTGCGTCACCTCGCGGATATTGATTTCGGGGTTGAAGTTCGTGGCGAACGCCATGCCGTGATTGCCGGCGTTGCAGTCCACGATGTCGAGGTAATGGATCTCGTCGAAATGGTGCTTGGCGGCATAGGCCGTGAAGACGGCCGTCACGCCCGGATCGAAGCCGCAGCCGAGGATCGCCGTGAGACCCGCGGCCTTGAAGCGGTCCTGATAGGCCCATTGCCACGAATATTCGAAATGCGCCTCGTCGCGCGGCTCGTAGTTGGCCGTATCGAGGTAATTGCAGCCGCATTCGAGGCAGGCGTCCATGATCGTGAGGTCCTGATACGGCAGGGCCACATTGACCACGATGTCGGGTTTGAACGCCCGGAACAGCTCACACAACTGGGCGACGTTGTCGGCATCGACCTCGGCGGTCTTCACCCGGTCACCGCCGATGGCGGCCGCCACGGCGTCGCATTTGGATTTGGTACGGCTGGCCAGCATGACGTCCGTGAAGACGGGATCGGCGGCGATTTTCTGCGTCACCACCGTACCGACGCCTCCGGCTCCGATAATTAGCGCTTTACACATAGGAATATTCGTTTTTACAGAGTTAAAAATTCATTTTAGCGAATACAAAAATATCGTTTTATTTTGGTAAAACAAAAATAATCCATACATTTGCACCACCAAAACGGAAAGCATTTTCCTTTGGCCGACGGAGAATCCGTAGCTCAGCAGGTAGAGCACAACACTTTTAATGTTGGGGTCCTGGGTTCGAGCCCCAGCGGGTTCACGAAACAAGGCTGACAGCCTAATCAAAAGCGATCGCAAGATCGCTTCTTTCGTATATATCCCTCTGCATATCGGCCTGCGGCGACATTTGCCTTCCGAACAGGCATTCCGCCATTCCCCCGCTTCTCCCCTCGCTATCCGTATCCTCCGACTACGGCACAACTGGTCACCGAGAGCTACAGTACACCTTCTTCATGCTGGGTGATCCCGTGTATCGCTCGTCGGGCGGATCGACCGCGAAACCTTCAACACACGGCTCGCATCTCGATCTTCGGCGGCGGCAAGACGATCAACGCCTTCTTGAATCTTGACAGCCCCTATAATCACGGCAACCAGCCGAGTCTCCACATCTCGTGGCTATCCAACTATTCGGGCATGCCGTGGCTCACGCAGAAGTAGTGGACGCGAACGATCAAGACCGAAGCGAACTGCCCCGAGGCCTGTTACGTGCAGTCGGCAACGCTCGACCGCCGCCGGGTCTTCCGCGACGAGATGGCAGACGGCGCCACGCTGCGTCTGAAGATGGAAACGGAGCCCAACACGGAGTGGGGGTGCGGCCGGACCTCCCTTGTCATTCGGCGTGACGGCGCGCCGGCCCGGTCCGGGAAAAGACTCCGCCTACCGCCACCGCTTGGTCCGGAAAACGAAGTAGGCCGCAACCCCCACCGCCAGCATCACGCCCCACGCCACGGCATAACCGTGCCGCCATTCCAATTCGGGCATGTGGCGGAAATTCATCCCCCAGACGCCGACCAGAAAGGTCAGCGGAATGAAGATCGTCGAAACGATCGTCAGCCGCTTCATGATGTCGTTCATCCGCATGTCGTTGTTGGCCGTGTAGAGGTCCATGAGCGACGAAAGGGTTTCCCGGCAGCCGTCCAGGTAACTGATGTCGTAGCGCAGTCCGAAGCCTGTTCCCAGCGCGATGTCGTTCAGGAAGCCTTTCCATTTGAGTTCGGCTCCGGGACGTTTGGGGTCTTTCTTCAGCAGCCAGATGTTTCCGGCGTCGAGGAAGACGGCTCCGTTGAGCCGCCCCATGATGCCGAAGCGGTATTCGATGTTGGCTTCCAGTTTGAAGTCGCCCGTCTGGTCGAGGTAGCCGTTGCGGTCGTCCGCGGGCGGGCGGTAGCTGCCCGGGCCGAGCGACCGGATGGTGAAGGCGCGGATGCTGTTGGCACCGCCGATGTAGAACTGTTCGCTGTAAGGCATCACCTCCGAATTGCCGTAGGCGTAGCCCGCGCCGACGAGGAGACGCGTCGCCAGCCAGTTGTTCCGCCGTCCGATGCGGTGGTAGAATTTCAGCTCGCTGACCTCCTTGACGAACTGCGAAAAACGGTTGCCGAAGAGGGGCTGGGGCTGCCGTTCGCCGAAGGCCCGCAGGATGCCCGAAAGCAGGTTGCCGGCCGACGTGACGCTGTTCTGCCAGTAGAAGCGCCGGTTGCCCGCGGCGCCGTAGGTCCGGTCGAAAGTGTAGGTATAGCCGATCGAAGGCACGAACTGGTTGCGGAAACTCATGGCGATGGCCGGATTCTCATCCATCGTCCGGTCGAAGGAGTCGGTCGTGTGCAGCAGTTTGTTGTAGGTGAGCTTGAAGACCGTCAGCGAATGGCGGCTGTACGGCGGAGGTCTGGAAGTTGTAGCCCGCCGAACCGCTGAAGGCGATCAGCCGGAAGAAGCTGGGACGGTTCATCAGGTCGACGCCCAGCTGGAACGACGTGCTCCCCGGGTATTTCTGCTGGCGCGTCATGCTCCGGGGCAGCAGCAGCCTCGGGATGTCGAGGTTGGCGTTCAGCCCCAGTTCGTAGGAGTTGAGCCGCGAGGAGCGTCCCCCGGAATTCTTGTTGCCCGTCTGCCATTCGTAGGAGCCGTTCAGCTTCACGGAGAGGACCTCGCCGCCGCGGAAGAGGTTGTTGTTGCTGACCCGGAAGGTGACGCCCGGGCCGATGAAGCTGTTCGATTTCGAGGTGACGTCGGTCTCCAGGGCCGCCTCCAGCGGGTAGTCGAACCGGGCGTCGATCTCCACGTCGAGCGTGTCGGAGCCGCGCAGCGAGTCGAGCGGCGTGACGCTCAGGTTGACGGAGCGGAAGATCCCCAGTTTGTTGAGGTCGGTCTGCGTCCGGTTCTGGGCGTCGACGGTGAAGAGCTGCCCGGGCCGGAGCGTCAGGGCGCGGGACAGGACCCGGGGGCGGATTTTCAGCGGCCGCCGGGCGATGACGGTCGCGTCCGGCAGGCGCAGCGTATCCGCAGGGCCGGGTTTGATGTTGGTCAGGCGGACCGTGACGTCGCCCACGCGGTAGGGCATGAGGGCCGCCTGCGGAACGTTCGGCCGGAGGTTCAGGCGCAGGGCGACCTGCCGTCGGCCGGCGGTCGTGTCGGCCAGGTACTCCATGTATTCGGGACGGAAATAGTAGTAGCCCCGGTTGCGGAGCAGCTGGGAGATGCGTTTGCGTTCGAGCGTGAGCGAGTCGAGGTTGTACTGCGCCCCGACGCGCAGCAGGGAGGTGGCTTGCAGACTGTCGATCAGCTGTTTCAGACCCTCGCCGACCTGCGGATAGGCGATGGACGAATAGCGCCATGCGGGTGCGATGCCGAGCGTGTACCGGACTTTCGCCTTGCGGCCGCGTTTGCGGTAGAGCAGGGAGTCGGCGGCGCGGGAGCCGAAGTACCCGTAATTTTCGAGGACCTGCTCGGCGACCTTCGTGCGCAGCTGCGGCTGTACCTTGGAGATCAGCACCGGCTGTTTGGCCAGCCGCTTGTAGAACCAGTATTTGAATCCTTTCTCCTTCGGCGTATAGAGGTGGTTGTAGGCCCACAGCCCGACGGGCAGCGGGGTGCGGAGGTAGGGGCTGTAAAGCGGATTGTTCGGTGCGACCGACAGCGGTTCCTTCACCGCCGACTCGGCCGCCGGAGTGAGCACGACGCCCGAATCCGGCTCGATGAGGATCTTTTTCACGCCCGTATACAGCACCTCGTCGCTCCCCAGCCGCCGGGTGGTGGAGCAGGAGGCCGCCAGCAGCACGGCGCAGAGGGGCAGAACGATGTTTCGGATGCGCTGCGGACTCATTTTTTCGGTTTTTTGGTTTTGGGACGCATCGGTTTGAACAGGTCGCCCAGCCGCGACAGTTTCTTGCGGATGACGAAACCCACGCCTGTTTCGGTGATCTCGCCTTCGAGGATGCTCTCGTAGCCCGTGTGGCGGAAGACTTTCAGGTACATGTTGTCGCGTTTGGTGAGCATGTATTCGAGCGAAATGTCGTCGATCAGGTTTTCCCGGAGATTCTCCGACGGGTCGTTGCCGGTGCTGAACTTGCCCGCCGATGACCGCCCGCACGCGGTCGCTGAACAGACTCTTTCGACAGCCGGTAGGAGTAGTCGGTGCGCTGTCCGTTGGGATCGTCCGCGCCGTAGGAGTCGATGCCGAACGAGAGGTCCACACCTTGAGGTTGTTCTGCGCCCACTGATTCAGTTCCTTCTGTATGAACGAGTTGAGCGGATTCTCGGAGCTGACTTTCGCGGTCGTTCCCGGGCCGGTGTAGGTGTTGTAGATCAGCAGGTTCATCGCCTGGTTGGCCCGCTGTTCGGCCGTCAGCGAGTTGAGCTCGTTCTGCATGGCGAGGTCCTCGGGAGCCGCCAGGCCGAAACTGATCGCCAGGTCGTTGAGCGAGTTGCGGATGTTGATCGAGATGTCGAAATTCACCGGTCGGTTGTTCTGCCCGTCGGAGGAGACGTTGGCCCGCACGGTCTCCACGGCCGTGAGGTTGAAGGCCGGGTCGGCGATGTCGCCCATCCACTCGACGTAGCTGCCGGCGTGATTTTGAAGATTTTCTGCGAGATGACGGGCGGGTTGTAGCGCACGCTTCCGCCCGAAAGCACGTATTTGCCCGACAGGCGGACGTCGCCCAGCGGGTTCATCGTGTAGGTGAGGTTGCCGCCGCCCTGCAGGTCGATCCGGTTGCTGCCGTCGGCCGAGAGGTCCACGCCGGCCCGCACGTCGTCGTTGATGTCCACGTCCATAAGCACGTCCATCCCGCCGACCGACATTTCCCGCGGCGGCGCCTGCTCCGCCGGCTCCTCGTCCAGCTCGCTGAACGAGACGAACGTAACGACGTTCTGCGGCCGCTCCCTGACACGTCCATCGGCGAGTCCTGCACGACCGTTCCTGCGACCGTCGCCCGACAGCCGCAACAGATCCGCGGGCAGGAAGACGTCGAGGCGCTGCAACGGGAATCCGGGGACCGTCAGCGTGAGGTCCAGCGGTTCGTCGCGGTCGGGGCGCAGGTCGCCGTGCGCGGCGAACACCTCGCTGCCGTCGAGCGTCACCCGCGCATCGGCCCGCCGGCCCCGGCCCTGCCCGTAGCGCACGCCGAGGGCGACGTCGCCGAACCGCTGCTTCCCGTACGACAGCTCCGTCACCGAGACGTCGCCCCGGACGGCAAGGCTGTCGGAGCGCATCTCCAGCACGACGCCCGCACCCAGCACGCCGTCCACGGGCGGAGGCGCCGGGAGCATCCCGAGCGCCGCTCCGATCCCGATGCCCGCGACATCGAGCCGCAGGGACTCCGCCTCACCGTCGTCGGCCGGAACCGAACGGAGAGCGAAGCGTCCCTCGCCGCACCGCATGTCGAGATCGGCGGCTATGCGGCGGTCGTACCACCCGTATTCGACGTAATTCCCCGCATTGACCTCCCAGGGTTCGGAACCGAAGAGCGGACGCAGCGGCGTCATGCCCGCACGCACCAGCGAATCGGTCCACTCCACGTCGAACCCGAAGCGGAAACCCTCGCGCCCCGCGCGGTCCCGCTGCCGGAAATTCACCTGCCCCGTATTCCGCACGACATGCCCGTAGAGCGCCGCCTGCGCCACATGGTCCAAGTGCCCCGGGGCGTTCGACACTCCGAGCCGGTACGCGAGCCGCCGCTCCTCCCGCGCGATCCCCAGCGCCACGGTGTCCAGCACGACGCCCCCGGCGTCCAGTCCGTCCACACGCATCCGAAGCGACAAAGGCTCCGCGCCGTCGTTCGCTCCGGCGACATGCAGTCCCCGGAACGAAGCGCCCTTCGTCCGCAAAAAATTGTTGAGTATGTTGTTCCGTCCGGCCTCGGCCTGCAACCGGAAGCGCGGAAGCACGTCCTGCAGCTCCTCCATGTCGAACGCCTGTTCCCGCAACTGCCGCCGCAACGTCTCCGAGGCGCGCGCTGCGGCCGCGAGGAGCGAATCGGGCGACGCGGGGGCCGAGAGCGTCAGCACGAAATCCCCGGACCGGACCTCGGCCCGGACCGACGCCGTGTCGGTCCCGACGGCCACGCTCGTGGGACGGATGCGGTCGGTACGGTATCCGTTGCGTATCCCGATACTGTCCAGCGCCAGCGAGGCGGCATAGGTCCTCTCCTGCGAAGCCGAGGCGCGGAAGTCGAGGCCGAAAGCCCCGCCGATCCGGTCCGGCGTCACGCCCAGCGCCGCCAGATCGAACTCCGCGACACGCCCCGCCAGCCGTACCGACTGTCGCTCGCGGGTCACCTCTCCCGAGAGGTCCAGCGCCAGACGCAGCGCCTCGTCGCGATCGGCGATCCGGCCCGAAAGGCGGCCGTCCTCCAGCACGGCGTCGATCCCGATGCCGCCGAAATCGCGTCCGGCATACTCCAGACGCTCCGCTCCGGCGCTCACCGAGACCGTCGTCTGCGGCGCGAAGGGATCGAAACCCGCGCCGCGGGCCTCCGCCGCGAAATCGACCGTCCCGAGCGAATCGGCCGGCAGGAACGCCCCGAGCGGGAAGCCGTCGCACCGCACCCGCGCTTCGTAGGTCTCAGCCGCCGGATCGAGCCGTCCCGCGGCCGAGAAGGCTGCCTCCGCCGACCTCAAGCGCCGCATCCGCCGCCACCGCACCGCGGTCCAGCTCCGCCGCGCCGCGCAGGTCATCCGCGCGGGAATCGCCACGCGGCGGCGCAACGCCGTGTCGGGCAGCAACGCTTCGAGAAACTCCAGTTCGCGGAAATCCCCCTCGAAACGGACCGAAACGGCCGCCGCCCGTCCTTCCGGCAGGTTCTTCGCCCTGCCTTCCGCCCGCAGGCCGCCATGCCCGGGCACGGAGAGCTCCAGCCCGATCCGGCGCAGGTCGGCCAATGTCCCGGCGGCCGTCAGCGACAAGCTCACCTCGCGGTCGCCCAGCGCCTTCGGAACAGGGAACAGCAGCCGCATGTCCCGTGTCGAGAGATCGGCGCGAAGCGCAGCCCCGATCTCCGCTGCGGGAGCCAGTCCGAGCGCCCCGGGGCCCGCCTGCACGTCGGCGTCGATCCGCGACGAAGCCGTGGCGAGACGGAAGCCCTCCAGCGACACGGTCCCGCCGTCCTTCACGAACCGTCCCGAGGCCGAACGCACGGCCAGCCCGCTGCGCTCGGCGAAGTCCAGCCGTTCGATCCGCAGGACGATGTCGCCTCCCCGGTTATACACCGAATCGAGCGTGAGATTGAGCGCCGAGAGAGAGACCGCCTCCGGATCGAATCCCGCCGCAGGCGCATGCCCCATCGTGCCGTAGGCCGCGCGGTTGTCCGCCAGTTCGACGCGCCCCACGCGGACGGTCCAAGGTTGCGGCGCGCCGACAGCACCCTCTGCGGCATCTTCCGCAGCATGTCCCGGGCCGGATTTCGCCGCAAATTCCGCGGAGCGCTCCGAAGCGCTCCCCTCTTCCGGTGCAACCTCCCGGGACGGCGCTGCAACGTAGGAGTACACGCCGCGCGTCAGCCGCACGCCGGCCACCTCGACCCGCGCACTGTCCAGTCCGACGCGGCAGTCGTTCACCTCGCCCTCGGCCAGCCGCACGGAAAGCTCCGAGGGGTCGGGCGAGGTCCGCATCCGAAAGGCCGTATTGGCCACCGAAATCCGCCCTACGGCGATCTTCCACGGCAGGGCCGCCGCGCTGTCGGGCCGCTCCTCCGCGGTCTCCCGGACCTCCAGGCCGATCGCCGCGTCCCCGTCCGCCAGCGCGACCCGGAAGACATCGGCCGTCCCGGCCTTCAGATCGACCCGGGCGAGATACACCCCGAGCCTTCCGGCCGCAAGACGCATGTCCGTTCCCGCGACGGAATCGCAGTAACGGGCCGCGAAATCCCCGAGTTCGAAATTGCGGATCACCGCCCGGCTGCGAAGCAGCGGCAGCAGGGCGACGTCGAGCGACAGCCGTCCGCAGCGGACAAGCGTGTCCCCGCGCTGTCTCAGCAGCACGTCGTCCGCCGACAGGCGGAGCGGAAAAGCGAGCCGGATGCGGCCGATCGAAAGTTCCATGCCGAGCGACCGGGCGACGGACCGTTCCGCCCGGACGCGCACGAAGTCCTGCACCGCAGGGATATAGAGCGATGCGGGAATCAGGACCAGCGCCGCGACGAGACCCAGCAGCGTGCGGAGCGTATATTTGACGATTTTTCTCCTGTGCATTTTTCGCGGCGGCGTCCGGAAGCCTCGACGTTCCGAGACCGCCCGTCTAAAACGATCGCAAGTTACGAAAATTCCGGTTCCTGCCCAAAGGCTTTCCGGCACATTCGGCCCGATTCGAGGCATTTATCGTTTTTTCTTCCCGCCGAATGCCCCGGAACGGCGGAAACCGCCCGTTTTTTCCCTCGCAGTCCGGCCGTTCCGAAAAGGCCCCCGCCATGACAGGAACGCCCGCATCGCCGCCGCCAGTCCGCAACGCCGGCAGTCCGCCCCGCCGCGTCACGCAAAAAAAATTAGGCCCGGAAGACGGAAATATCCCGGAAAAAGCGTACCTTCGAACAGAAATTCAGCCCTTTCTACGACAATATGCTCTCCCTGCGCGACAAACGCGACTGCTGCGGCTGCGGAGCCTGTGCGCAACGGTGTCCCGCGAAGTGCATCCGCATGACGGAAGACGCCGAAGGGTTCCGCTACCCCGTGGCGGATGCGGACGCCTGCACCGGATGCGGCCTGTGCGAACGCATCTGCCCCGGACTGCATCCCTCCGCACCGCACGACCCGCTGCGGCTCTTCGCGGCACGCAACCGGGACGAGGCGGCACGGGCGGCCGGCTCCTCGGGCGGCGTCTTTTCGCTGCTCGCTCGGCGGACGCTGCGCGAAGGAGGCGTCGTATTCGGCGCGGCCTTCGCCCCGACGTGGGGAGGGGTATCTCACCGCAAGGCAGAAAAAGAGGAGGAGTTGCAGCCGCTGCTCAAATCCAAATACGTGCAGAGCGATACGGACGGCTGTTACGCAGAAGCCGCCGCGCTGCTGCGCGAAGGACGGCGGGTGCTCTTTTCGGGCACGCCCTGCCAGATCGCGGGCCTTCACGCCTTCCTCCGGGGGAGAGCGTCCGGAACGACTGCTCACGGTCGAATGCCTCTGCCACGGGGTTCCCTCCCCGGCCGTCTGGCGCCGCTACACGGAAGAAACGGCGGGCGGAAGGCGGATTCTCGGCGTCGATTTCCGCGACAAGAGCCGTTCGGGCTGGCGGCGTTACGACTTCACCGTCCGCACCGACGGCGGCGAACGTCGCGTCCCGGCCCGGGAGGACCTTTACATGCGCGCATTTCTCGCGGAGCTGACGCTGCGCCCGAGCTGTTACGCCTGCCCGTTCAAGTCGGGCCGCAGCGGGAGCGACATCACGCTGGCCGACTTCTGGAACATCCGCGACGTGCTGCCCGCATTCGACGACGACCGCGGCGCGAGCCTCGTGTTGCTCAACACGCCGCAGGGCGTCCGGCATTTCGAAGAGGCCGACGCCGAGTGCCGCCCGCTTCCCCTGGGACGACCGGGTGCGCGGCCGCAACGGCGGATTTCTCGAACGCGTCGAACCCCACCCGCGCCGCGAAGAGTTCTTCCGCGAGCTGCCCCGTGCGGCGAGCGTCACGGAATTGCTGAAACGAACCGTAAAACCCACACCCGGGCAACGTCTCGTGCGGAAATTCCGCCGGCTGATCGCCCGCTAACCCGAACCGCCCCATGAAAATCGCCCTGCTGACCCTCCCCCTGCACGCCAACTACGGCGGCGTGCTCCAGGCATTCGCCCTGAAGACCGTCCTCGAACGGCTCGGCCACGAGGTTTGGCTCGTGGACAACCACCGCCGCGAAAAACCCGTCAGCAACCTCTTCCTGAAGACCGTACTGCGCCGCGCGGTCGAGTCGCTTTTCCACCGCAAGGAGATTTTCGCCGAACTGAACACGGCCCTCACGCAGGATTACAAGAAATCGGAGATCGAGAAATTCATCTACCGCCGCCTCTCGCCGCGCACGGCGCCCGTTTACGATGCCGACGACTACGCCTCGATCGCCGCCGACGGGGGGGGGTACGACCTCTACATCGTGGGCAGCGACCAGGTGTGGCGGCCGCGTTACGCCAAGGAGCTGGGCCCCTATTTCTTCTCGTTTCTGGAGGGAACAGCGGCCCGGCGGATCGCCTACGCCGCCTCGTTCGGGGCCGCCGAGTGCGAATACACCCGCGAGGAGCGGGAGCGCTGCGCACGGCTGCTGGCCGAGTTCGAGGGCGTCTCCGTGCGGGAACGCACGGGCATCGGACAATGCCGCGACTACTTCGGCCGCGACGATGCACGGCAGGTGCTGGACCCCACCCTGCTGCTCACGGCGGAAGACTATCGCCCGCTGTTCATTCCGGGCATCGCCCCGGCGGAGACGATCCACTGCTACCTGTTCCGGGCCGGTTCCGCCGTCCGGCGGGAGATCGGCCGCACGGCCGCGGCGCGCGGACTGGAGATCGTCCGCATGACCGACCGGACGAACGAATCGGAAGGCAAGATGCCGGGAATCGGGCAATGGCTCTCCGCGCTGCACGACGCCCGCTACGTGGTCACCGATTCGTTCCACGCCTGCGCCTTCTGCATTCTCTTCCACAAGCCCTTCGCCGTCTATATCAACCGCCGCCGCGGCTCGGCGCGCATCCGCTCGCTTCTCGAACAGTTCGGACTCGAAGGACGGATCGCGTCTCCCGGGAAACCGCTCGCGCAGACGCTCGACGCCCCGATCGACTGGGAGACGGTGGAACGCACGCTGGAAGAGCGCCGCGCCGACTCGCGCGGTTTCCTCGCCCTGCACCTGCAAGAGGCGCCGCCGCTGAGTGCCGCCGCGGGGGAATGAACCGCCCGGCGGCTCACTCCTCCGCCCGGCGGCTGATTTCGGCCACCGTGGCCCCCACGTAGCCGATCAGCGCCCCGGGCGCGAGCCTGAGCTGCAATCCGCGCACCCCGGCGCTGACATAGATGAAGGGCAACCCCTCGGCCGAAGCGTGGACATAGGTCGGAAAAGCCTTCTTCATCCCTATGGGCGAACACCCGCCGCGGACATATCCCGTCACGGGCAGCAGCTCCTTCATCGGAATGAGGTCCGCTTTCTTGTTGCCCGACACCCGGGCCGCCGCCTTGAGATCCACCTCGTGGTCCCCCGGCACGACGCAGACGAAATACCCCGTGCGGTCGCCCCGCAGGACGAGGGTCTTGAACACGGTCGCAATGTCCTCGCCCAGTTGTTCGGCCACGTGCGTCGCCGCGAGGTGCTCCCCATCGACACGGTAGGGAACCAGCTCGTAGGCGATCTTCGCCCGGTCGAGCAGCCGCGCGGCGTTCGTCTTTTCAATTTTGGAATGGCTCATATTGTCCTGTTTGTCGTCGTATCTGCCGCAAAAGTAATTTATTTTCGCCGAATGCCGGCGGATTCGCTACTTTTGTTCGTATGACATGCAGGCGAATCATCCTTCTTGCAGCGGCCGCTCTCTGGACGGCCGGAGCCGTCGCGCAGAGCACCCGCGTGCGCGGACGCGTCACCGACGCCTCCACGGGCCTGCCCCTGCAATTCGCCAGCGTCGTCTTCTCGGGCACGACCGTCGGCATCACCACCGACGAACAGGGCATCTACGCCCTCGAGACCCGCGACACGACCGCCCGCATCGAAGTCTCGATCGTGGGCTACGCTCCCCAGTCGCGGCGCGTGGAGCGCGGGACATTCAGCCAGGTAGACTTCGCCCTCGACCCCGTGCGCTTCGACATCGGACAGGTCGTCATCACCCCGGGCGACAACCCGGCCCACCCGATTCTCGAAGAGGTCGTCCGCCGCAGGCCGCAGAACGATCCCGAGTACTACGACACCTACTGTTGCACGACCTATACCAAGATGGAGCTCGACCTGACGAACCTCCGCCCCTCGTTCCGCAGCAAGCGGTTGCAGCGCAACTTCGGATTCATATTCAGCTACATGGACACCTCGGCGCTCACCGGCGCCGCCTACCTTCCGGCCATGATCTCCGAATCGTCCGCGGAGCTTTACCACAGCCGCTCGCCGCAGTTCACGCGCGAGGTGATCCGCGCCAGCCGCATCTCGGGCGTGGAGAACAGCGAAGCCGTGGCGCAGTTCACGGGCGGCATGCACGGCGACGTGAACTTCTACGACAACTTCATCGACCTGTTCGACGTGCGCTTCGCCAGCCCGCTCGCCTCGGGCGGCAGGACCTACTACGACTATTTCCTGGTGGACAGCCTCGACGTGAAGGGACGCAAAACCTACAAGATACGCTTCCACCCCAAACGGCTCACCACACCCGTACTCGACGGCGAGATACACATCGACTCGGCCACCTACGCCCTGCAGTCGGCGTCGGTGCGCATGCCGCGGGGCGTCAATGTGAACTGGATCCGCCACCTGCGCATCGACAACGAGAACCGCCTGACAGAAAACGGACGCTGGTTCCGCCTCCGCGACCGCGTATCGGCCGAATTCTCCCTGACGACGGCCGACTCGTCGAAACTCGTGTCGTTCATCGGCACGCGCGAGATCGCCTATTCCGACGTGCGGATCGACGAACCGATCCCCGACGAGGTGCTGCGCATGGACAACCGCGTGCAGATCGCCGGCGGAAATCCCAACCGCCGAGACGAAGCCTATTGGGAAGCCGTGCGCCCCTACACGCTCAGCGAACGCGAACGGGGCATCTACGCAATGGTAGATTCCGTGCAGCGGGTCCCCCTCTACCGCAATATCTACACGCTCGTCAATACGATCCTCGTCGGCCACTGGAACACGAAGTACATCGGCATCGGACCCTACTACAAGATCGCCAGCTTCAACAAACTCGAGGGATTCCGCATGCAACTGGGCGGCCGCACGACCACCGAAGTGAGCCGCCGCGTGCGCCTTTCGGGATACGCCGCCTACGGCACGCGCGACGGACGCTTCAAGGGCGGCGGCAGCATCGAGGCGGTTTTCGGCCGCACGCTGACCCGCAAACTCACCCTCTCGGGGCGTCACGACGTCCTCCAGCTCGGCGCAGGGGACAACGCACTGACAGAAAGCAACATCCTCTCGTCGATCCTCTCGCGCGGCGACCAGCGCCTCTCGATGGTGAACCGGGGCGAGGCGGACTACGAGCACGAATGGCGACACGGCGTCACGGCCCGCCTCGGCGCCCGCCTGCAACGGGTCTATTCCAACCGCTACGTCCCGATGATCCGCCCGGACGGCACGCCCGCCAACTCCATCTCCGATGCGGCGCTGCGCGCCGAACTGCGCTTCGCCAAGGACGAGACCGTTTACCGGATGCCCTTCGACAAACAGTCGCTCGGTTCGAAATACCCCGTCGTGACGCTTTCCGCCGCGATCGGGATTCCCGGACTGCTTCCCGGCGCCAGCGAGTACTACCGCTTCGAGGGCGGCATCCGCTACCGGCCCGAACTGCCGCCGATCGGCTACTCGACGATCACCGTGCGGGGCGGCCACATCGTCGGCACGGTCCCCTACCCGCTGCTCAAGCTCCACGAAGGCAACGGAACCTATTTCTACGACCCCCTACGCCTTCTCGTGCATGGACTACTACGAATTCGCCTCCGACAGTTGGGTGGCGTGGTTCTACGAACACCATTTCAACGGTCTGCTGCTGGGCCGCCTGCCGCTCATCAAAAAACTCCGCTGGCGCGAAGTGCTCGTCTTCAAGGGCGTCTGGGGCACGCTCTCGCACCGCAACGACGGGTCGCGGCCCGGAAGCGGCGCACCGCTCCTCTTCCCCGCAGGCATGTCCTCGGTCTCGACGCCCTACCTCGAGGCGGGCTTCGGCGTGGAGAACATCTTCCGCCTGCTGCGCATCGACTGCATCTGGCGGCTGACCCACCGGGAACCCGTCGCCGGAGAGGAGGTGCAGCGTTTCGCGGTCAATCTGGGCGTGCAGCTCAAATTCTGATCCGGCGGACGTCCGCGGCGATTTTCGGCGTCCGGAAATTTGGCATTGCGCACGCCTTGCGCTATCTTTGCCGCACGAAAACACCGGGACAGACTCCGCCGCGAGCCGGTCCCGGGAAAACGAACCGACGATGAAGAAAGCAGCACTGTTCGACATGGACGGAACGCTGGTGGACAACACCCCGGCGCACATCAGGGCCTTCTCGATCTTCTGCGACCGCTACGGCGTCACGGACTGGGCCGAAAAGCTCAGCGGGGTTTACGGCATGGGCAACGACGACATCATGGGCCGCATCCTGCCCGAAGAGGTGATCCGCGAAAAGGGACTCGCCGCGCTCGCCGCCGAGAAGGAGGCGATCTACCGCGAAATCTACGCCCCGGAAATCCGTCCCGTCGAGGGGCTTCGCGAGCTGCTCGGACGGCTCCGCACCGCGGGCGTCCGCTGCGCCGTCGGCTCGTCGGGCTGCCGGGCCAACGTCGATTTCGTGCTGGAGAGATGCGGCATCGGCGACTTCTTCGACGCCCGCATTTCGGGCGACACGGTGACACGCTGCAAACCCGATCCGGAGATCTACCTCCACGCGGCCGCCGCGCTGGGCGCGGACCCGGCCGACTGCGTGGTTTTCGAAGACGCCTTGGCGGGTATCGAAGCCGCCCGGCGCGCCGGGGCGGGACGCATCGTCGCACTGGCCACCACCCTGACGCGCGAACAACTGCTGGCCGAAGGGGGCGCCGACGCGGTCGTCGGCTCCTTCGCCGAAGTCACCGACGCCGATCTGAACTGACAAATCCGTTTACGCCATGCTCCGTGGTCTCGCCACCGTATTGCTGCTCGTCGTCTCCAACGCCTTCATGACGCTGGCCTGGTACGGGCATATCGCCTTCAAATCCAAACTCGAACGCTTCGGACTGATGGTCATCGTGCTCTTCAGCTGGTGCATCGCCCTGTTCGAATACTGCTTCCAGGTCCCGGCCAACCGCATCGGATCGGCCGAGTTCGGAGGCCCGTTCTCGATCTGGGAACTGAAAGTGATCCAGGAAGTCGTCTCGCTCTCGGTCTTCACGCTCTTCGCGCTGGTGTTCATGAAATCCGACACGCTGCGCTGGAACCATTTCGCCGGATTCCTCTGCCTCGTACTGGCCGTCTATTTCATCTTCCGCAAGTAGCCGCGATCCGCCCGAAAAAGCGCAAGTTTCGGATTGTTCCAACGGCGCACGGCGCTTATCTTTGCCGTATCGAATCCGACATTACGACCATGAAAGACACATCACCGGACAACACGGCGGCGAAGTCCGCGGGCACCGTCGTCATTTTCGAAGTCACCCCCCGCAGAGAGGGAGTGAACGAGTATCTCGAGCTGGGGGCCGCCCTGCAATCCGAGCTGAGGAAAACACCCGGATTCATCCGCGCGGAGCGGTTCTCCAGCCTGAGCGAAGAGGGCAAACTGCTGAGTGTCTCGTTCTGGGAGAACGAGAAAGCCGCCGCCGCATGGCGCAACCGCCCCGCCCACCGGAACTGCCAGAAAAAGGGCGGCGAAACGCTTCTCGAACGTTATTCGATCACGGTGGCCTCCGTCGTGCGGGGATATACCCGCGACGAACGTGCGCAGGCTCCGCAGGATTCCGAAAAGGCCTTGCGCCGAAAATAAGATGCGATGGAGGAGTATTTCCGCTACGGGGAGACGGAGCTCTCCCACCTCAGAAGACAGGACGAACGACTGGCCGAAGTGATCGACCGTGTGGGTATGGTGAAACGGCGGGTCATTCCCGACCTTTTCGCCGCACTCGTCCATACCATCGTCGGACAGCAGATTTCGACCCGGGCACACGAAACGATCTGGCAGCGGATACAGGCTGTCATCGGTCCGGTCACCCCGGCCGTCATCGACGCGCTGCCGCCCGAAACGCTGCGAAACCTCGGACTGTCGCTCCGCAAAGTCGGTTACATCCGCTCGGCCGCCCGGAAGATCATCGACGGTGAATTCGATATCGACGCGCTGCGCGACCTGCCCGACGAAGAGGTTTGCGCCCGGCTTTCGGCACTGGAAGGCATCGGCGTATGGAGCGCCGAAATGCTGATGCTTCACTCCCTCCAACGGCCCGACATTCTGAGCTACGGCGATCTGGCGGTCCGGCGAGGATTGCGGATGCTGCACGGCCATCGGGAGATAGACCGCGCACTGTTCGAAAAATACCGGCGCCGCTACTCGCCCTGCGGAAGCGTGGCATGTATCTATCTGTGGGCCGTATCCTCCGGAGCGATCGCGGAACTGAAAGATCACGGACTCAAAAGACAACCGCATGGAAACCCGAAGAAAAGCTGACGCGCGGCGTCCCGCCCTACCCGAAAAGCCCGAAACGACGATTTGGGTGCAGACTTACGGCTCGCCCTGCGGCGAACTGCTGCTCGGATCGTTCGGGGAAAGCCTCTGCCTTTGCGACTGGCGGAACGAACGACACCGGGGATTCGTGGACCGGCGCGTACAACGTCTCCTGCGGGCCCGCTTCATCGAAGCCCGTCGCCTCTGCTCGACGAGGCAGCCCGTCAGTTGGACGAGTACTTCGCCGGATACCGCCGGACATTCGACATTCCCCTGTCGTTCGCCGGTACGGAGTTCCAGAAGACCGTCTGGCGCGCGCTGCTGGCGATCCCGTTCGGTGCGACCGTCTCATACGGGGAGCTGGCCCGCCGCATCGGCCAGCCGAAAGCCGTGCGGGCCGTGGCCAATGCGAACGGCGCGAACCCGCTCTCGATCTTCGTCCCCTGCCACCGCGTCATCGGCAGCGACCGTTCGCTGACGGGCTACGGCGGCGGACTGGCAGCGAAACGATGGCTTCTCGAACTGGAATCGGAACCGCTCCTGCCGTTCCGGGACACTTTCGTGAAATGAATCCGAACGAAAAACGCAACGATACGCCCCATGAAAACCCAGCAGGAACTCGACAGCGAACGGATCGCGGCGGCCATCGAATTTCTGATTCTGCACCGCACCTCGCACACCGGACTCGGCGACGTGGCGGACCACGTGCACCTGAGCCCCTGCCACTTCCAGCGCATGTTCCAACGACGGGTGGGCGTCTCCCCCAAACAGTTCGCCCGCTTCCTGAGTGTCGAATACGCGAAAAAAATCCTGACGGAGACACGCGCCTCGCTGTTCGATGCGGCGAGCGAAGCGGGCCTCTCGACCACGAGCCGCCTGCACGACCTTTTCGTCACGATCGAGGGCATGACGCCCGGCGAATACAAACGCGGCGGAGCCAGCCTCGAAATCGGCTACTCGTTCGCTCCGACACCTTTCGGTGAAGTCATCGTCGCCTCGACCCCCAAGGGCATCTGCCACCTGACCTTCGCCGACGAAGGCCGGGACGAAGCCTTCGAACGGCTGAGAGGCCTCTTTCCGAACGCCTCGTACCACAGGGGAACCGATCCGAACCAGCAACGGGCCCTCTCGATCTTCGGCCGGGACTGGAGCGACACCGAGGCGGTCCGCCTGCATCTGAAGGGAACCGCATTTCAGCTCAAGATATGGAACGCGCTGCTCCAGATTCCGAGCGGCGGACTGACCACCTACTCCGACCTGGCGCAGAAGGCGGGATACGAAGGGGCGCAGCGTGCGGTCGGCACGGCGCTCGGAAACAATCCCGTCGTGCTTCTCATTCCCTGCCACCGGGTCATCCAGGCCTCGGGCATCATCGGCAACTACCGCTACGGACCGACGCGCAAAAACGCCCTCATCGGCTGGGAGGCGGCCCGGAGGGAACAGGACGGGCGGCGCTGAAAGCCGGCTGCCGATGCAATCCGGACACCGATATCGGACAGACATTTGACCGATTTGAACAAAATTCGTATCTTTGCCCCCGCAATCGGACGGGGACTCCTCCCGCTCCCGGACAAGGCCCTTCGGGCCCGGACGTCCCCACGCCCGGACTTTACCCAAACAATTCACGATGAGCTGGAACAACTGCAAACGGTTCGGTCTTTTTCTGATCTGCCTGCCCGCCGCACTGCCCGCCGCGGCCCAGAGCGACACGCTCTTCCTTCCCGTGGAGCGGCTTTTCGAACTGGGCGTCCGACACAACCTGGCATTGCAGGCCGATGCGCTGGAGGAGCGGAGCGCCCTCGAACGGGAACGGAGCGCCCGGGCCGAACGGCTGCCCGACCTGCAGGTCGGCCTGCGGGGAGGCTACGCCGGCCGGCCGACCGTCTTCCGGCAGGGGCTCGCCGGCGCCTATCATCCCGACGCACCCGACTGGTCGCAGAATTACGCCGTGGACCTCTCGCAGCCGATCTACCGGGGAGGGAAACTGCGCTACGCCGTCCGCAAGGCGGGCATGGAGCGTTCGCTCGCCGCGCTGCGCACCGAAGCGGATGCCGCGGACATCCGTCTGGCCCTTCTGGAGCAATACATGCAGCTTTTCGAACTCTACCGCCGGCAGGAGGTCTTCTCCCGCAACATCGAGGAGTCGGAACGCCGCCTGCACGACATCCGCCGGATGAAGGAGGAAGGGCTCATCACGAACAACGACGTGCTGCGCAGCGAAATGCAACTGACCGACGACCGGCTCTCGCTGCAACGGACGCAGAACGACCTCGTGCTGGCGTCCCAGCACCTGGACATCCTGCTGGGACTGCGGGAAACGCTGCTCATCCGCCCCGACACGGCCATCCTGCACCGCCCGATCGAACTGGAATCCTACGAGACGTATGTCGGAGAGGCCTATGCCGGCGACCCGGACCTGAAACGCCTGCGGATGCAGACCGAACTGGCACGGAACGACGTCGCACTGGCGCGCTCCGCCATCCGGCCCGACGTCTCGCTCTACGCCTCGAACACGCTGGCCCGCCCCGTCGCCCGGACGATGGAGGACCTCTACAACAACAACTGGAACGTCGGACTGTCGGTCTCCGTGCCCCTTTTCGCGCTCTACAAGAGCCGCCACAAGGTGCGCGAAAGCCGGCTGGCGGTCGCCCTGAACCGGAACGCCGAAGAGCAGGAGATGCAGCGTCTCCGCCTGCGCGTGCACACGGCCTACCTGCGCCACCGGGAGGCCGTGCAGGAGGTCAAGGCCCTGCGGCTCTCGGCCCGGCAGGCGCAGGAGAACTACCGCATCATGCAGAACCGCTACATGAACCAACTGGCCATCCTGACCGATCTGCTGGACGCGAACAGCGTGCGGCTCGACGTCGAACTGCAACTGACGGCGGCACGCACGCGCGTCGTCTACACCTATTACCAACTGCTGAGAGCCTGCGGGCGTCTCTGACGAATCGTCCGATATGGGAAACTGGAACAGAAAACGACAGGAGCTGCGCAAACACCGCCTGCGCAACATCCTCCTGAACGCGGTATGCGTCCTGCTGGCGGGATCGGGGCTCTGGGCGACGGCCGACTACTTCTGGCGGCACGTCAATTACGTGGTGACCAACGACGCCTTCGTCGATCAGTACGTCGCCCCGCTGAACATCCGCGTCGCGGGATACGTCCGCGAAGTGCGGTTCACCGAACACCGGTTCGTCCGCGAAGGAGATACGCTGCTGATCCTCGACGACCGCGAATACCGGATCCGGGTGAAGGAGGCCGAAGCCGCGCTGCTCGATGCCCGCGGCACGCAGGGAGTGATCCATTCGGGCATCGAGACCTCGCGCACGAACGTCGCGGTGCAGGAGGCCAACATCGCCGAAGCCCGGGCGAAACTCTGGCAGACGGAGCAGGATTTCCGTCGTTTCGAACGGCTGCTGCGCGACGAATCGGTTCCGGGACAGCAGTACGAGCAGGCCAAAGCCGCCTACGAAGCCGCGGAGGCCCGCTATCGGGCGCTCGTGGCGCAGAAGGAGGCAGCCCGGTCGCAGTACGCCGAAGCCAGCAGACGGACGGTAGGCGCCGAAGCCAACATACTCCGCCGCGAGGCCGATCTGGACATGGCGCGCCTGAACCTCTCCTACACGGTGCTGACAGCCCCCTACGACGGCTACATCGGCCGCCGTACGCTGGA